>Ga0068855_100000794_pt1 | contig 39088 bp, 34 predicted proteins | sample KBSCornC52_FD_66592 | JGI IMG/M metagenome (GOLD analysis project Ga0068855, IMG submission 66592) | Corn rhizosphere microbial communities from Kellogg Biological Station, Michigan, USA - KBS Corn C5-2 | ecosystem: Host-associated > Plants > Roots > Rhizosphere > Soil ...
TCAACTTGCTTGGGATGAATGCACAGCTTGCCGGAAAACCCCTCGCGGCGGCCGCGTTGCGCATCTGCCGATATCACCGCAGCATCATCGAAGCTGGCTGTCGGCCCGTCGATTGGCGCCAAAACACCGGCGACGCGCGAAGCAAGGACGAGATGTGCACGATGCGGCGCCAACGCTTCATCGCCCTGCACGCCTAGATCCACTTGCAGATCGAGAGGCCCGAGCGCAAGCCTGAGCACGTTAGGCACCGCCGCAATTTCTTTGGCGTTCCACACTCCGCGCGCCGTCTCGACGAGCGGTATGAGCGGCTTTTCGCTCGCGAGCTTGGCCGTCAAATCCGCAAGAGATAGCGCGTGTTCCGCCTTTGGCAACATCACGGCCATGACGGCTCGATGCCGGCAGAGCTCGGCATCGCTCGCGTACCACTCAGTTTCTATGGCATTGATGCGCACTACGAGGCGCGTGTCGGCCGGTGCCGCATCGAGATATTGAGCGAGCTGACTGCGAGCAGTCTGTTTCGATTCCAGAGCAACCGCATCTTCGAGATCGACGATGACGACATCGGCGCGAGCTGCGAGCGCTTTCGCGATGCGCTCCGTGCGAGACGCCGGCACGAATAGATAGGAGCGCGCGAATTTCAGCGTGTTCTGCAACGATGTGGCTGATGTCATATACGGTACACGTAGCGGCGCACGACGATGCGCCCGATTTCAAGGCTTGGGTTCTTCCGACTCCACGCCGTCAACGTTTGCTTCTGCCGTTCGAGGCCGATAGTACTGCGGCCAAAGCTTCTTAACGATGGGACTCGAGGCTGCGTACGAATGACAGGTATCGATGAGCGGCGGCCGTTTGGGATCGCGAGAGCCGAAAATATTGAAGACCGCTTCGCCTCGACGGCGCGACTTCCCAGCCAACGTACGGATCGCAACGGTGCCGAGTGCTTCGATCAGCGTGAGAACGTGCGTGCATCCTTCCGTGTGCCCGACGAGCGATCGAACCTGCTGCTTGAAGCCGCCCGCGATTTTGAGCCCGACCAGCCGTTGTAACGGTTGCAACACTTCACGACAGATTGGATAAGGCGCTGCCTCGATACAAGCGTCCACGTGCCGGATGACCAAATCCGTGTCGATGCGCAATCGCAGGTGCATCTCGTGCACGGACTTGCCCGCCGCGACTTCGCCGCGCCACTCGTTCTCGATCGGATAGGCGTTGACATCCTGCAAGCGGCCTTCGACATCGAGTAAGCCGTCTTCGCGTTCGTAGCCCTCACAAATGATACTGCGCCGTGTGAGCAAGGAGCGCGCATCACTCACCGGCAAAGGCATCGTGCCGCCCTCCCCGATAAGGGGTTCGTCTCGTCAATGGAAGTAACGATCGCGTCGCTAGCCGTCATTTGTGTTTGACGTCGGTAATCTGCTCGTACAAAAAGGTTTTGACGCCCTGCATGTCGAGCGCCGGCGAGATCAGCATCTGCGGCTTCCCGGCGAGCTCGCCCAGTTGCGCCAGTGTTTTCTGAACATCGTTGCTGTCGATGTTGTAGATCGCCAGATATTGCGCCGGCGCTTGGGGATCGGGTTGCGCGAGTTTGAACCGCTGCGCCGAGACGAATCCCGCGACTCGCAACACGTCATCAAGATGCTGTTCGTTGTACCAACGGTTGTATTCTTTTTCTTGACCGGCCACTGCATTGCTGAACACGGTATAGACGTAGCGTGCCATGAGATGCTCCTGTGTTTAGATCAGCGTTTGGTGTTTCGTTCCAGGAAATCGTTGATGAGCCGCTGCGTCTCCACGGAGTTCAGCAGCGCGCCGCCCAAATCGCGCTCCATCATGAAGCCATGGAGATTCGTGCCTTCATTGGCAGCCATGCAACGCTTGGCTGCTTGGAGCGCGTGCGGCGGAAGATTGGCTATTTTGTCTACGATTGCGCGTGCGCGCTCTTCAAGTTGTTCGCGAGGCGCGGACCACTGTGCGATGCCGAGCGACACGGCAGTCTTACCATCCACGGGCTCACACCCGAGAATGATGCGCGCCGCAGTGCCATAACCGCACAAGCGCGTCAGCCGCTGTGTACCGCCGGCACCTGGCAGCAAGCCGATGCCGACTTCCGGCAAACCGATTTTCGCTTCGTCGGCAGCCACACGCAGATCGCACGAAAGCGCGAGCTCCAAGCCGCCGCCCATAGCTGCACCATTGATCTCGCAAACGGTCACTTGGTGCAGATTCTCAAGCCGGTGATAGAGGGCCTGCAAACGCTCTATGTAGCCTGCCAATGCATCGCCCGGGGACGGCGCGTCTTTCCAAGAACGGATCAGATCCAAATCGGCCCCAGCCGCAAACACTTTTTGCGAGCTGCGGATGTGCAACACGCTCCAGTCCTTGTTAGCCGCGAGCTCATCGAGCACCGCATTAAATGCTTTGATGAGTTCGTCGTTGATTGCGTTGACCGGTGGCCGCGAGAGAACCGCCACGGCGGCGCGTCCACGAAAAGAAAGTTCGATCATTGCCATATCCATCGGCCTCACTTGTTGTGAAACGTGGGTGTGCGCTTTTCCATGAACGATTTGCGCTTTTCGTCCTTGTCCGCAGTGGACTGCGCCATGAACACGCCGCGCGATTCCATTTCCATCGCTGCATCCAAACTGCCGACGCCCTGATTGAACCACAGCGATTGTTTGGTGAGCCAAATGCCGATCGGCACGTTGACGAGAATGGCCTTGGCGAGTTCGAGCGCCGTGTTTTGCAATTCCTCATCGGCCACCGATTTGAGCACGAGACCGATGCGTTCCGCTTCGTCGGCCAAGATGGGCCGGGCGGTGAGCAGAATTTCCGCAGCGCGTTGCGTACCGACAGCGCGCGGCAGCATGTAGCTCACGCCGAGTTCGTGACCTGTGCCGGCATTATGGAAGGAGTTGACGAACTTAGCCGATTTTGCGGCGACGCTCAGGTCGGCGGCGAGCGCGAGAGCAAAGCCGATGCCTGCTGCAGAGCCGTTAACGGCACAGATCACAGGTTGCGGCAGTTGCCGCATGAGAAGCGGAATGGAACTGATTTCGGACAGCGAATACTTGCTGAGATAGGCACGGCCCATGTCGGGATCGTCGATCCACCCTGCCTGTCCGCCGCTGCGCAGGTCGTGGCCCGCGCAAAAGCCGCGGCCCGTACCGGTGAGAATGACGACTCGCGTCTTCGAATCGTAACGGAGCTTCTTCAGCAGCTCGATCAACTCCGAGTACATATCGAACGTGAAACTGTTCAACTGCTCGGGACGATTGAGCGTGAGACGTTTGACGCCTTCGTGGATGTCTTCGACAAGAATATCGCTCATAAATAGTCGCCTGCGTCGTTCTCAGAGAGGGTTTATTTCGCGAGCCAATTCGCCTTCACCATGCCATCGCCGAAAGGCTCGTCCCGATTCTTGAGCGCCTGTTTGAGGCCAGCGCTCGCCATGTCTTGTTTGAATTGCGTGCGGCGCGGTCCCTTGCTCAAGTGCGCGCGTGCATCCATTTCGGCGGCGAAGCGCTGCAACGTACGGGCGCCCTGAATTTCGAGGGCCATGTTGACCACACGTTTGTGAGCTGACAGCAATTCAGCATCCACGCAACTGACTCGTCGAGCCAACTCGTTCACGGCTTCATCGAGTTGATCAGCCGGCACTGCGTCCAGCACGAGTCCTACACGTGCTGCATCCCTGCCCCACAAACAATCGCCGGTCATGAGCATGCGTTTCGCCCACTGCGGTCCCAAGTGATACACCCACATATGCGTAGGCGGTGTGCCGTTTGCACGCGTCGCAGGAAAACCGATCTTGGCGTCCTCGGCGGCAATCACCATGTCGCACATGAACGCGAGGTCCGTGCCGCCCGCCATGCAGTTACCTTGCACTTTCGCAATCACGGGTTTGTGAATGTCGAACATCGTAATCGTGAGTCGCTGCGTAGCCTCCAACTGCCAGCAGTCATCGTCCATGGAAGCGGTAATACTTCTGTACGTCACTTCCTCGGCCGGGGCGCCTTGCGTATCAGCCTTGCGGTCGGAATACGTCGTCACGAGATCGTAGCCCGCACAAAAATCCTTGCCCGCTCCTTCGAGGATGATGACGTTGACGTCGGCACGATCGTCCGCTTCCAACAGCGCGTCGTGGACTTCTTTGATGAGGACGGCATTCAACGCATTGCGCTTTTCGGGACGGTTGAGAGTAATGCGTGCGACACGATCTTTGACTTCGAAGCGAATGAGCTCGCTCGTTGTGAGCCATTTACCCATGCGATTTTCCCACCGTTGAAAGAGCAGCGCCGTTGCTGTCGGAGCTGGCGCAATAGATGCAGCCGAAACACTTGCAGAGGCGAAGCGGCCGACGCATCGCCTCTACAGACAGATTACTTGATGAAATTCTTGCCGTTCTCGTACATGACCTTGCGAGTCTGCTCGGCCGTCAACCCGGCACAGGCTTCTTTCACGAAATCATGCGGCTCAGGCACGCCTTCCGAGTGCGGGTAGTCCGAACCCATGATGATCCAATCCTCGCTGCCGGATTGCTCGATGACGTTCTTGATGTCGTCCTCGGGATAGGCGACCACGCCGATGTGACGTGTGAAGATCCTGCTCGGACGCTCCTTCAATTGTCCGCCGGGCCAGTAACCGTTCTTGGCCATGCCGCGCACCTTATCCATCTTCACCAATGCGTTCGGCACCCATTCGCTGCCGTTCTCGGCCGAGAGCAGCTTCACGTTCGGAAAGCGTTCGAAGAAATTCCAGAACACGAACGAAGTGAGCGTCTCGATCACTGGACGTTCGCTATAGCCGTGCATCCACATGAAGGCGGTCTGCTTCAGACGGGAGGACTGCATGCGCTCACCCCAAACCGCCATGTGATGTTTCATGTAGATCGCTTCCGACACGTGATAGACCACGCGGCAGCGCGCCTCGTTGAGCAACGCCCAGAAACGATCGTTGTCCGGATGCGCCGGAGCCTTGTTGTTGAATGGACCCATGGGCATCAGGAACAAACGCGCGCCGTTCTTGATGGCCCATTCGGCTTCCTGGCACGCCCAATCGAGATCGTCGAGCGTGACGATGGGCGAGGTATAGATACGATCCTGATTGTTGAACTTCCACTCGTCCAACATCCAGTGATTGAAAGCGTGCAGCACGGCTTTCGCCGGTTCGACCTCATCGAGATAGCTGATGGAAGCAACCATGTTGCCGCAGTAAACGAAACAACCCTCGACGCCGAACTCATCCATCTTCTTCAAGCGCGGCGCGGCGTGCAGCATGTCCGGCGACATGGGCACGCGCATATCCACTTCAGCTTTGCCTTCCTTCATTGCGCGCAACCATTCGTGCAATTTACCCGGAGGCGGCACGCGACCGTCTTCGGTGTAGTAGCCGGCGCTGACTTCGATCTTGCGATTGCCGATGTAGGCCGCGAATTGACCGTCAGTGCCCGTCTTCCAGTGAATCAGCCAATCCTTGTGATACTTCTCCGGAAGATATTTGCGCCAGGCATCTTCGGTCTCATAGAAATGTGTATCGCCATCGAAGATAGGACCTGTATACGTGGGTACGGCGACGACGTCTTTGTAATGAGCGACCATGGTGCGAACCTCTGCTATGCAAGCTCGCGCCGGCGAGCTTTAGTAAACGATGTGCGCGGATTTCAGCGGTGGCGCACGACTTCATCAGCTGTCGCGCGGCGCGAACTGCTCACGCAACGTAACTTTACTCACCTTGCCACTGGGTAACCGTGGCAGAACGTCGACGTAAGCGACGCTCTTGGGACATTTATAGCTCGCGATTTGCCCTTTGCAATGCGCAATTAACTCGGCCTGGGATGCCTGAGCGTTCTGCTTGAGCACCACCACTGCTTTCACCGATTCGCCCCAGTAGGGATCGGGAACGCCGATGACTGCCGCATCCGCGACAGCCGAGTGCGTCAGCAGCGCTTCTTCCACTTCGCGGCTGTAAATGTTCTCGCCGCCGGAAACGATCATGTCCTTCTTGCGATCGACAAGATAGATGAAGCCGTCCTCATCGACGCATCCCATATCGCCGGTATGCAACCAGCCGCCGCGTAATGTCGCGATCGTGGCGGCCGCATCGTTCCAGTACCCCAGCATGTTCTGCTGCGAGCGCAAGCAGATCTCGCCCACTTGGCCGGTGGCAACTTCACGATCGTCGTCATCGAGAATTCTGACCTCGGTCCCCAACGTAGGCTGACCGATGGACGTGAGCCGCTTCAGATCCTTTTCCGAACCATTCGGCCGGTGGTAGTACTTGCGCAGTGCCGTTCCCGCACCTTCGGTCTGTCCGTAACCATTGATCAGGACGGGACCGAAGCGAGCCATCGCACGTTTGAGCAGCGGGAACGGCATCGGCGCCGCTGCATAGTTGATCGTCTTGATGGAGGACAGATCGAAGCTCTCTTGACCGGGAACGTCGAGCACTGCTTGCACCATGGTCGGCGCGAGATGGATATGCGTGATGCGTTCGCTTTGCACCGTTTGCAAAATCGCCTGCGGCTCGAAACTACGATGCACCACGAGCGTGCCGCCGAGGAACGTTGCGGCTGCGCCTTGTGAACGAGCGCCGATGTGAAACAGCGGCATCGAAAGCAACATTTTGTCGCCCGTGGTCACACCCAGCTCGAAGGCCCAGTTCTCACACAGCGCCAGCATCCCTTCATGAGTCAGCATCACGCCCTTGGGCTTGCCCGTCGTTCCGCTCGTGAACATCACCGAGATGATGTCCTGCGCTGACGGCGCGAGCGGCGCACTGTCCGCCGATCCTGACTGCAACAGGTCCTCGTAGGGCTGCGCCCAAGATGGCACTTCCGCACCGCTGCCCAAACACACGAAAACATCGATGAAGCCGAGTGCGGGCCGGAGCTGTGCGATCACACTCGTATACTGCGGCTCGAAAATCAGAACCTTCGGCGTCGCCGCCTGCAAGATGAACTGGATTTCTCGCGGAGCGAGTCGAAAGTTGACCGGACTCACGATGAAGCTCGCGACTTCACCGGCGCCGTAGACTTCGAGATATTCAGCGCAATTCATGGCCAAGATCGAGACGCGATCCTGGTGTCGCATGCCGAGGCCATAGAGTGCATTGGCAAGCTGCCGCGAGCGCTTGGCAAACTCTGCAAAGGTGCGGCGCTCGTCGCGGTAAGTGAAACAGAAATCCTCGCCGTGGTGGAGCTCGTTACGCTCCACCAACTCGCGCATCGACCGCATCATCGTCATAAGGAGTATTAAACCGGCGAGTCGGGATTGAATTTAGCGGGACGCTTTTGCAGGAATGCATCGATGCCTTCGATCCCTTCCGGTCCGGCAAAGCCGATGAACTCCAAGGCGAGCGACGCATCGAAAATGGGCGCCGCCTGGCGCAACCAATGATTCAACGTATGTTTGGTCCACCGTATTGCCGCGGGTGCGCTGTTGGCAAGCTTCGTTGCGACTTCCAGTGCTTTGGCATCCAGCTCTGCATCGTCCACGGCGAGTGAAACCAGACCGATGCGTTCCGCCTCGGCTCCCGTGATGGTGTCGGACGTCAGCAAATAATATTTCGCTTTCGCCATACCACAGAGCAGCGGCCAAATGATGGTTGCGTGATCGCCGGCGGCGACACCGATCTTGAGATGTCCATCCGAAAAATTCGCGTCTTTGGCGGCGATCGATACGTCTGCGAGTAACGCACACGCAATGCCTGCTCCCACGGCCCATCCGCGCACCGCGCTCACGATGGGTTTGGAACAGTTGATCATGTTGTAAACAACGTCACGCGCCTCTTTCATTGCCTGCATGCGAATAGCGTAGTCTTCGCACGCTTTGCGCTCGTGGTTCAGATCTCCGCCTGCGGAGAACGCCTTGCCTTGACCGGTGATGATCGCCGCCGAAACCGTCGAGTCCTGTTCGACGTCGAGCCAAATCTGCGAGCACTCCTTGTGCAATTGAGCATCCATTGCATTGAGCTTGAGCGGCGAACTCATCGTAATGCGCAGTACGCGCGGATGCGGACGGTCGAACTTCAGCCGTTCGTACTTTGCATAAACATCAGACATAGGTACTCCTCAAGAAGACTGCTCGTCACGAGCAGCACGGGTTCGTGGCGTGCATTATCGGCACATCGAGGGCGAGATTTCGAGAGTCGAGGCAACCGTGCGCGAGGAATCATTCGCCCGTGAATTTAGGTTGCCGCTTCTCGCGGAATGCATTGACCGCTTCCTGATGATCTTTCGTCAAATTCGAGAGCGCCTCCAACGCCATGGAAGCGTCCATCACCGAGCTCGCCAGCTGCTTCAACCCGATATTGATGGACTGCTTGGTCCACTGAATGGCCCTGGATGCGCCATTTGCCAACCGTTGCGCCAGTTGGTCGACGGCCTTGTCCAGTTCCTCGGCAGGAACTGCGCGATTGATCAAGCCGATCTTGGCCGCCTCTTCGCCTGTCAATGGATCACCCGTCAAGAGGTATTCCTTGGCGCGGGCATAACCGATGAGCTGCGGCCAAATGACCGCACCGCCGTCACCGGCAACGAATCCGACGCTAACGTGCGGATCGCCGATCTTGGCGTGATTCGCAGCGATGATCAGGTCTGAAAAGAGCGCAATGGTCGCACCCAGACCGATCGCCGGACCATTGACCTTGGCGATGACGGGTTTTTGACAATCGATCATCGAGAACACCAACCGACGAGCATGCAGCATGTCGTCCAAGAACAGCGCCGGCTGATCGATGGCTTTTTGCATTTGATCGATGTTGCCGCCTGCGCTGAACGCACGTCCTGCGCCGGTGAGTACGAGCACGTGTGTATCGGGATCGCTGCTGACCGCGGGAAAGAGGCGCTCTAGGTCGTGATGTAGATCGGGATCCACCGCATTCAGCGTATCCGGCCGATTGAACGTCGCATGCAACACCCTGCCGTCGCGTCGAAAGGCAATGGCTCTGTAGTCGGAAAAATTCACGGTGTATCCCTCTGTGAGACAGGACGGCAATACGTTTTATAGACGGCGACCGGGCGATCTCACTGCGGCGAGTCGCTCGAACGACCGAAAAACGGCTTTTGCACTGGACGAGTGCGCGCCCATTCAAGTTTCTGAACGGTATTCAACATCATAGTAGAGCCATCCGAAGGCGGTCAATTCAGCAGCCGAAAAGTGCCGCGACCCAACCGTATGCGACAAAACTTTTTCGCGCGACGGGTCGCAGCCAATTTCGATGTACATGGAATCGCGAAGTGAACGTGTTCGCGCGAGTGGCGCCAACGCGTTCGATGAAACGTCGCTAGTGAATTCGAACAGGTCTCATAAGTAAGCAACCAGGCCGTTGCATATGGAGAGCGAAACGTAGGCCCTCGAATACCGACTTGAGGGGAGCACACCTTTCAGTGCGGGTACTCCCCCAAGGGCAATTGTTTTCGCCATGGCTCGACAACAGGCAATGGCACGCCGTCGTCTTAGTTTCGATCGCCACCCCTTTTAAGTATGGAAATGCCTTTTTATTGCATCGCAGCAAATCATGAGTTGCATTCCGACTACAGATAAACGGCGCAACAGCGTTCACATAACTGTTGGACAAAAAACACATAAGGCAGTGTAGACTCGCGACCCGGGATTGAATGCTGTTCATGGCAGGTAGCAATGGACAGACCATTCATGGCATTAGCGTGGTCTAAAAAACCACAATCTTTGGGAAGCGTAATTTGTCCTGGGGGACCTTACATGATGTGGAGAAGATACTTAATCGCTGCGGCCATGGTGAGCAGCTCGACGGCCGCGCCCGTCGCAGCCGTACACGCTCAGGCCACGGGTGTGCTGGAAGAAATCACGGTGACTGCACGCCGCAGGGAAGAATCCCAACAGACCGTTCCGGTCTCGGTCTCGGCCCTCGACGCTCAAGCACTGGAACGCACCCAGATCAACAATGCAATCGATCTTCAGCGACAGGTGCCTGGCCTGAGCGTCACTGCAGCCAGCCCGACTCGCGATCAATTCAGTTTCAGTTTGCGCGGTCAGCGCACTCAGGAATTCCAACTTCTGACGGATGCTCCCGTCGGCACGTATTTCGCTGAAGTGGTGCAACCACGTCCCACCGGCTTCGGCCAGGTGTTGTTCGATCTGCAAAACATTCAGGTGTTGAAAGGTGTGCAAGGCACACTGTTCGGACGCAACATGACGGGCGGCGCCATTCTCGTTGAACCTGCGCATCCGAAAGACACGCTAGAGGCAAGCGCCGCCGTTACCGCCGGCAACTACGATCTGCGCAAATACGACGCGATGATCAACGTTCCTGCAGGCGACATCGTCGCCATGCGCTTCGCTGCTCAACACTACGAGCACAACGGCTATTCCAAAGATCTCACCACCGGCCGCGACTTCGACGATGACGATGCCGATGCATGGCGTGCTTCGATCAATATCAAGCCGATCGAAAATCTCGAGTCGTTGTTCATCTACGATGGCATGCAAAATCGTAAAAACGGCACAGCGGTGTACTTCGGACACGCGGTTGCAAATCCTAATTGCGTCCCCGGCGTCTCCTGCCGCCCCGTCGATTTGTACTCTTCGACGCCAAATCCGAACTTCGGTGGATTTCCACCCAATGTTGCCTCGCCGGGCACGTTTGGTCTTCCGGCATTTTTGGACGCACCGTCGATCGCCGCTCAACAAGCGGCCCGCAACTCTCGCAGGCAGTTCGCGATCGGCTCCGGTGAACAATTCGCAGCTTTCTCGAACACACGCAACGGCGGCTTGCCCTACGACAATGTCGACAACTGGGGGTTGACGAACAAGACCCAGTACACGTTTGGTGACTACACCCTGAAGAACATCGCCGGATACCGCCACTTGAAATGGAACCAGCTTGAAGACCTCGACGGCAGCATCTTGCCGTGGATCTATTCTCAACAAGGGCAGGACATCAAGACCATCAGCGAAGAACTTCAATTACAAGGCAAATCCTTCGGCGAGAAATTCTCGTGGATCGTCGGTGGCTACTTCTTCCGCGAGTACGGCCTTGATGAATCCATTTCGAGCCAGTTTCCTGAACTTGCACGACTTTCCACTGCTGGAAGCCTAGCCGCACCACCATTCGGTACCGGTACATTGCCGCCTAACACAGCGGGACAAATCGCCTCTGCACTCACGGCTCAAGACTTTCTCCTCGACAGTCCAGGCCGCGGCAATGCAAAGACGGCCGCGGGTTTTGCGTCAGGCACGTACTCGTTGACTGAACAGTGGAAGTTTACTGCGGGCCTGCGCTACACGACCGACGAACGTGAAGTCACAGTGACTCCCGCCCGTAAGAACCTGCCGCTTAGCGCCACTGCAGTCGGAACGTGCGCCTGGAACGACGACACCAACGCGGCAAACGCTGTCAACTACGCAACGGTCGGCTGCAGTCATTCCGGAAGCCATAAGTGGAATGCGTGGACCTGGGACGGCACGGTCCAATATCAGCCGACTCAGGACATGATGGCCTATGCATCCGTGCGCCGCGGATTCCGAGCTGGTGGTTATAGCTTGAGAGCTCAATCTGCTCTCGAACTGCAGCCGTTCAATCCGGAATACGTGACTGAGTACGAAATCGGCTCCAAGAGCGACTGGCAGTTCGGTAACGATTCGGCGTTGCGTCTAAACGGGGCGCTGTTCTATCAGGACTACACGGATGTCCAGACGCAGGAGCGCACTAGCCAGAACAACGTCGTCAAAACGATCGTTCTGAACATTCCGAAAAAGGAGATCTACGGCGCCGAACTCGAAGTCACTTACGTTCCGTTTCGTGACCTAACGTTCTCAGCAGCCTATGCGTGGCTCAAGGCGCATATTCTCGACGCCGGCATCGATCCATACACGGGTCTAGCAAATACGGCAGCACGCTACGCGCTGGTGGGCTCCGCCGAGAACACGGTCAACGTCAACGCCAACTGGCGGCTGCCGTTGCCGACCGACATCGGCGATGTTTCAGTCAACGCCTCGTGGAGCTGGCAAGGTGAGTCGCATCTGGTGGATTCGGACGTGGAAGGTACCGAGCCCGCCTACGACCTGCTCAACGTGAAGCTCGCCTGGGACAACATCTTCAGCTCAGGCGTTGGCGTCGCTGCGTTCTGCAACAACGTCACCGACAAGCTCTATCGTGTCGGCGCCATCTCCTTGCAGTCCACAGGTGTGGGCTACACGGGCGATCTGTTCGGCGATCCACGCACTTACGGCATGGAAGTGAACTACAAGTTCGGTCGTTAATCGACTCGTCTTTCAAGACTGAACTGGAGGCCGGCTACCAAGCCGGCCTCTTTTTTTGGGCTACCGGAATCTCCGATGCAGCCTTACCGAGGTACCCCTACTCTCAATTGTTGTGATTGAGCTACATTTGTGCATACGCACAAAAAATCTCAGGTCATATGGACAAAACGAGCATAAGTCGGCATAAAATCTTGCTGCGACGCGCCAAAATTTAGCTTCTACAGGTTGGATGGCGCGTACTGCATGGATCGATGTGGTCGTAAAACGACATTCTCGTAGGAATAGGAACCCATATGACTTTGCGAAATTATTTGATTGCCGCTGCTATCGCGAGCAGCTCAACCGGCCTCCCTGCCGCCACCGCACATGCGCAAGACATGAGCGGAGCGTTGGAGGAAATCACCGTGACGGCTCGTCGACGCGAAGAATCGCAGCAGACCGTACCGGTTTCGGTAGCGGCCTTCGATGCTCAAGCCCTCTCTCGTTCCGGAATCAACAACGCTATCGACCTACAGCGACAAGTGCCGGGACTGAGCGTCACCGCGGCCAGCCCGACTCGCGACCAATTCAGTTTCGGTCTGCGCGGTCAGCGCACTCAAGAATTCCAACTTTTGACGGACGCCCCCGTCGGCACCTACTTCGCGGAAGTGGTGCAACCGCGCCCCACCGGCTTCGGTCAAGTGTTGTTCGATCTGCAAAACATTCAGGTATTGAAAGGCGTGCAGGGCACGCTGTTCGGTCGCAACATGACGGGTGGTGCAGTGCTCGTCGAACCCGCACATCCGAAGAACGAGCTCGAAGCCAGCGCCAGCGCGACAGCCGGCAACTACGATCTGCGCAAGTACGATGCGATGGTCAACGTGCCGGCAGGCGACATCGTCGCCATGCGCTTCGCCGCTCAACATTACGAACACAACGGCTATTCCAAAGATCTCACCACGGGCCGGGATTTCGACGACGACGACGCCGATGCATGGCGTGCCTCGATTGCCGTCAAGCCGATCGAAGGTCTCGAATCTTTGTTCATCTACGACGGCATGCAGAATCGCAAGAACGGCACCGCTGTGTTCTTCGGACATACCGCCACGCCAAATCCTGCGTGCTTTGGTCCGCCGAATGTCTGCCGCCCTATCGATCTCTATTCTCCGCCTCTCAATGGTGTAACTGGATTCGCGGACGCACAGGCCATTGCCGCAGCTCAAGCGGCTCGTAATTCGAGTCGACAATTCGCCATCGGCTCCGGCGAACAATTCGCTGCGTTCGCAAACACTCGCGATGGCGGCTTGCCCTACGACAACGTGGACAATTGGGGCCTCACGAACAAGACCGAGTACACCTTCGGCGACTACACGCTGAAGAACATCGCAGGCTTCCGCCACTTGAAGTGGAACCAGCTGCAGGATCTCGACGGCAGCGTCCTGCCCTGGATTTATTCGCAACAAGCGCAAGACATCAAAACCATCAGCGAGGAGTTGCAGCTCCAAGGCAAGTCCTTCGACGAGAAACTCTCGTGGATCGTCGGCGGTTATTTCTTCCGTGAATACGGCCTCGACACATCGACTTCGAGCCAATTCCCCGAGCTGGCACGTCTGCAAACGGGAACGACGCTGACCGCCCAAGACTTTCTCTTGAACAGCCCAGGCCGCGGCAACGCCAAGACAACCGCGGGTTATGCATCGGGCACCTACTCGCTCACGGATCAATGGAAGTTCACCGGTGGCTTGCGTTATACGACGGACGAACGCGATGTCACGGTCTCTCCTTCCAATCCCTATCTGCCGCTCGGTGGTAGCGCTGTGGGCAGCTGTGCATGGAACTACGACAATCTGACTCCGTCCCAGGTAGCAGCTCTGAACGCGACGAATTACGCAACAGGCGGCTGCAACCATACCAACAGCAAGAAATGGAACGCTTGGACTTGGGACGGCACCGTGCAGTACCAGGCCACCGAGGACATGATGGGCTACGCGTCCGTGCGTCGCGGCTTCCGCGCCGGCGGCTTCAGCTTGCGTGCACAGTCGGACGCCGAGTTAGTTGCATTCGATCCCGAATACGTCACGGAGTACGAAATCGGCTCAAAGACCGATTGGCGCTTCGACAACGATTCCGCAGTGCGCGCCAACGCTGCACTGTTCTATCAGGACTATACGGACGTGCAGACACAGCGTCGCTCTAGCGTGAACAACGTCGTGAAGACCGTCGTCATCAACATTCCGAAGAAGGAAATCTATGGCGCTGAATTCGAACTCGCCTACGCGCCGATTCACGACCTGAAGCTGTCGGCGTCGTATGCATGGCTGAAGGCGCACATTCTCGATGCCGGCATCGATCCCACGACGGGCTTGGCCAACGTCACCGCGCGCTATGCACTCGTCGGTTCGGCGGAAAATACGGTCAACGTCAATGCGACCTATCGCTTGCCTCTGCCCACGGAAATCGGCGACGTATCGGTCAATGCGGCGTGGAATTGGCAGGGTGAATCGCATCTGGTGGATTCGGATGTCGAAGGCACCGAGCCTGCCTACGATCTGCTCAACGTGAAGCTCGCCTGGGACAATATCTTCAGCTCAAGCGTCGGCGTGGCAGCCTTCTGCAACAACGTCACCGACAAACTCTATCGTGTCGGCGTCATCTCCCTGCAATCCACCGGCGTGGGTTACACGGGCGATGTGTTTGGCGATCCACGCACTTACGGCATGGAAGTGAATTACAAGTTCGGCCGTTGATGCGTTGAAGAGTCGATTGAAGGCCGGCTTCGCAGCCGGCCTTTTTTTATGCCGCGTGTTTGCTTAGACGCTCGATGAGCAGCGCGCAAGGGCTGCTTGCAGATCGGCAACAAGATCATCCGCCGCTTCGATTCCAACAGAGAGTCGCAGCAATGCATCATCGATACCCGCGCGGCACCGTGCATCGGCGTCCATTGCCGCGTGAGTCATGCTTGCAGGATGTGCGACCAAACTCTCGACGCCACCCAACGACTCGGCGAGCGAGAAGAATTTCAATCCAGTGACGAATGCGCGCACTGCTTCGATGCCGCCGCGCAATTCGAAACTCACCATCGCACCGAATCCGCGCTGCTGCCGCTTCGCAAGCTCGTATTGAGGATGCGTCGACAGACCTGGGTAATACACTCGTTGCACATGCGGATGCTGCTGCAACAGATCAGCGATGCAACGCGCATTGTGTTCGTGCGTGTGCATTCGAGCGTGCAGCGTCCGCAATCCTCGCAGCGTCATGTAGCTATCGAACGGAGCACCCGTCACTCCGATACAATTCGCCCACCATACGAGTTGATCGCTCAACTGCTGCGTAGCTGCAACCACCGCGCCGCCGACGACGTCGCTGTGTCCATTCAGATATTTCGTCGTCGAATGCACGACCAGATCCGCGCCCGCCGAAATCGGCTGCTGCCACACGGGTGATAAGAATGTGTTGTCGACGACGAACAGTGCGCCGGCACCCTTGGCGAGGGCGGCGATCTTGGCGATATCGACCACTCGCAACAACGGATTGCTCGGCGTCTCCACCCACACCATCTTCGGCTTCTTGGCGAGTGCTGCGGCGACCGCAGCGGCATCTGTTTGATCGATGAATTCCGCGCGAATGCACCCTCGTTTAGCCAAGGCATCAAAGAGTCGATAAGTGCCGCCATAGCAATCATGGGGCGCGACCAACAAATCGTTCGGACCCAAGAATTGGCAAAGCAACATGACTGCAGCCATGCCCGACGCGGTGACCACTGCACCTGCGCCGCCTTCCAGAGAAGCCAGCGCATCAGCGAGCTGATCGCGTGTCGGGTTTCCAGAACGGGTGTAGTCGTACGTCCCCTTCTCACCGAATTGCTTGAACGCGTAGGTGGTCGATAGATAGATCGGTGGAACGACGGCACCGTGCTGCGTATCCGACCCTAAGGCTGCGCGTACGGCCAGTGTGGCGGGCTTAGGAGCATCGCTCATGAATGGCCCTCGAGAACACGAGCGAACACGGGACGCAGCTGCTCCACTTCTTTCAAGAACGCATCGTGGCCGTAAATGGAACTGAGCTCCACGAGCTCGGCGTGCGGCAGGCGTGCTTTGAGGGCCTGCATGTGTGAGATCGGCACCAGTTGATCTTCCCGAATGCCCACCAGCGTCACCGGCACCGAGATCCGTGTCGGTTCGACGGTGTGCAGATCGATGGATTCCGAAAGGCACACGAAGGCTTCCGGAACGTAGCTCTGTGCGTACGCATCGCCGCGTGCATACAGATAGGTTTCTACGGGAAACTGAAATCCCGCCGACGTTTTCTCCGGCGGCGAAGTGAAACGCAATTCGAACTCGCGCGGCGAACGGTACGTAGCCATCGCCAATGCACGCGCCAATCGCAATCCCTCAGCTCCTTGGCCCGCGGCTGCGGACAGCTTGACGACAGAGCGCTGTACGCTGCGCCAAGCAGTCGCCATAGGATGCGCGCGATCCGCCGCGCTGATTACGATCAGATCGCGCACGAGCTTGGGAAAGCGCTCGGCGAAAGCGAGTGCCACCATCCCGCCGTAAGAGGCGCCGATGATGGCGCGAAATTCAGCGATTCCTAAATGTGCCAGTAGCTGGCGCAGTGCTTCAGCCTGATCGTAAGCACTGATGCTCGGGAAGTCTTGTTCGCCCCGCGTCGGTCCCGTCGAGTCGCCGCTGCCGCCCAAGTAATCGATCCCCAAAACGCGCCAACGTCGGGTATCGAGCGCCCCGCCCTCACCCACGATGGAATGCCACCAGCCTTTGGCCGCCGAACACACATTGCGGCCGGCGGAAATGCCGCCCAACACCGCAACGACCGGTGCGGTGGCAGGACCCACGAGACGCCATGCGAGATGGACGGACGGAAGCGTGCCGCCGAAATGCAACGGCAGCGGGTCGGGCAGCGTTAAGACGCCCTGGCTCATCGCGAGATCAGAAGACGATGCCTGGGGTTGACCGGCATCATCGATACGAATCGACATCAGTGACTCCGTGCGACTTCGGGCAACGCCCCAAAGTGAATACGCATCGGCAACCCCACGGAGGCCCGCAATCGAAGGTCGCTGTACCCAACATCCTCGACAGAGGCAGCTGCACAGCAACTCATCTTTCGGGAAGCGCCAAGCGCTCGCCGTAGGAGTTGGCACCTTGTCCGAAGTGGTTATCTTCGGCGGTTGCCCCGGCTTCAAAGGGCCTGCCCCTCAGCCGGTCTCGATGAGTGGGGCGGGAGTGTAAAGGAGTTGGAGATTTACAGGTAGGGGTTGGGAGTTTGGCGTTAGGAGGGGTTAGGAGTTAGTCCAGAAAAGAGCTGCAGCGCACTTCTGGACTAACTCCTAACCCCTAACTCCTAACCCCTACTCCCCAACCTTGACTTCCACGCACCACCCGTACTACTGTACTAGCGCATTAATACACTTATACGCCCCCGACCATGAAAGAACATCGCGCGCTCACGCCGCGCCAGGAGGCGCTGGCGGAACGGGCTTTATACAACGCGCTCTTGACCCTCAAGACCGTGGACGAGTGCCGTGCATTCCTGCGCGATCTTTGCACGCCCGCCGAATTGCAGGCGCTGGCGGATCGCTGGGCCGTGGTCGGGCTGTTGCAATCGGGGCTCTCGTATCGGGAGATCCACACGCAAACCGGCGTGAGCGTCACCACCATCGGCCGCGTGGCGCGGTATCTCACCAACGGCAACGGCGGCTATGCGCTCGCCACGACAAGGCTGCGCGAGCAACGCCCCAAAGACACCAAATCGGCTAAAACCAATGGACAAATCAACGCGTCTTAAGATTGCCATCCAGAAATCCGGGCGGCTCACCGACAATTCCCTGGATCTCTTGGTGCGCTGTGGCTTGAAATACAGCCGCGGCAAAGATCAGCTCATGTGCTACGGCGAGAACATGCCGCTCGATGTGCTGTTCGTGCGCGACGACGACATCCCCGATCTCGTGCAACAAGACGTTTGCGATCTCGGCATCGTGGGCCTGAACGTCGTCGAGGAAAAGCGGCTCGCGTTCAACGCAAGGGGCGTGAAGCCTTTGTTCGAGCAGCTCATGGTGTTGGACTACGGCCGCTGCCGGCTATCCATCGCCGTACCTCAAGATGTCGAATACAACGGTGTGCGTTCGCTACGGGGCAAGCGCATCGCGACCACGTATCCCAACATTCTCGCGCGCTATCTGCGCGAAAACGACGTTTCTGCGGAAATCGTCACGCTATCGGGTGCGGTCGAAATTGCGCCGCGCCTGGGTCGCGCGGATCTCATCTGCGATTTGGTTTCCACCGGCGCCACGCTGACGGCCAATCACTTGCGCGAGGCGGAAACCATTCTCGAAAGCCAAGCCGCTGTGATTCGCACGCCGCAGCCGGTCAACGATTTCAAACAGGATTGGATTCGCCGCATGCTGTTGCGCATCGACGGCGTCCAGCAGGTGAAGGAAAGCAAATACATCATGCTGCATGCACCGCGCGCCCACTTGGAAGAAATCAAAAAGCTGCTTCCCGGCAGTGAATCGCCGACGGTCATTCCGCTCGACGGCGGCGGCGATAAAGTCGCCGTTCATGCCGTGTGCCGCGAAAACGTATTTTGGGAAACGTTGGAAAGCTTGAAGGCAGCGGGCGCGAGTGCCGTGCTCGTATTGCCGGTCGAGAAGATGCTCGCCTGATGAACACCGCGAAAGCCATCCACACCGCTCTCGATTGGTCGGCGCTCAGCGAAGAGCAACGCCGACTTGCGTTGCGTCGTCCCGCACAACGCAATAGCGCCGAGCTGCACGAGCGCGTGCAAGCCATCATCGATGCCGTGCGCACACGAGGCGATGCAGCGATCCATGAATTCAGCGAGCGGTTCGATCGAGTCAAGCTGAGTGCGCTGCAAGTCTCCGAACAGGAATTCGCCGCCGCCGCACAATCGCTGAACTCGGAGCAACGTGCCGCACTCGAACGAGCGATCGCCAATGTACAGCGCTTCCACGAAGCGCAACTCAGCGAGCCCATCAAAGTAGAAACATCCCCTGGCGTCGTCTGCGAACGTCACTATCGTCCTATCGATGCGGTCGGACTGTATGTGCCAGCGGGTACGGCACCGCTGCCCTCCACTGCCATCATGTTGGCAGTGCCTGCGCGCATCGCGAACTGTCCCATTCGGGTGCTCTGCACGCCGCCGCGGCCCGACGGTTCTGCTGATCCAGCTGTTCTCACAGCCGCACGCTTGTGCGGCATCACGCAAGTATTTAAAGTCGGCGGTGCTCAAGCTGTTGCAGCGATGGCATTCGGCACGGCGTCGGTGCCTAAGGTCGACAAAATCTACGGACCCGGCAACAGTTGGGTGACCGCAGCAAAGCTGCTCGTCGCGAACGATCCCGATGGCGCTGCGCTCGATTTGCCAGCGGGTCCCTCAGAGGTGTTGGTGATTGCCGATGAGCACGCGAATCCGAGCTTCGTCGCCGCGGATTTGTTGGCACAAGCAGAGCACAGTGTCGACGCTCAAGCGATTCTGGTTACGACTTCTTCGCAATTGGCGAACGCAGTTTCGCGCGAGCTCGAAGAACAAATGGCACGCCTGTCACGCGGCTCCATGCTCGTGCAGGCGATCGAGCACAGCCGCATCTTCATCGTCGCGACGCTCGAAGATGCATTCGAAGTCAGCAATCGCTACGCACCCGAACATTTGATCGTGCAAGTTGCGAATGCTCGCGCTTGGTTACCGCAAGTACGAAATGCCGGCTCCGTCTTCTTAGGCCCCTGGACTCCGGAAACCATGGGCGATTACTGCAGCGGCACGAATCACGTGTTGCCTACCTACGGTTTCGCTCGCGCCTACAGCGGCCTCTCATTGATCGATTTCATGAAACGCATCACCGTGCAGGAATTGAGTTCGGCAGGACTGCGCAACCTGGGTCCGACCGCCCTCACGATTGCAGAGCTCGAAGGCTTGGACGCACATGCTAACGCAGTTACGGTGCGCCTCAACTCACTCGATGCCGGAGGTGGCGCATGAGCAATCCCGCAGCCCTTGCGCGCGCCGACATCCGCAGCCTCCAGCCCTATCAACACGCGGCATGGAAACCCACGCTCGAACGCCTGCATGCCAACGAGATGCCCTGGCGTGCGCAAGGCGATGCCTCCGCGTTGGGACTCAACCGTTATCCAGAACCGCAACCGCCCGAACTCATTCGCCGCCTTGCGGATCTCTATGACGTCCAGCCCGACCAAGTCATTGCAGGACGCGGCAGCGACGAAGGTATCGACCTATTGGTACGCGTCTTCTGCCGCGCCGAGCACGACAGCGTAGTCATCTGTCCGCCGACGTTCGGCATGTATAAAGTGTGCGCGAAAATTCAAGGCGCCGGTCTGATCGAAATTCCGCTGTTGAAAGAAGAAGGATTCGCGCTCGACACCGAGAAGTTGCTGAGCACTTGGCAGCCTGGAGTAAAGCTGTATTTCCTTTGCTCTCCCAACAACCCGACAGGCAACACGGTCGACGTCGCTGCGATTGAACGGCTGTGCCGCGAGTTGGACGACAAAGCACTCATCGTAGTGGATGAGGCGTACATCGAGTTCTCACAGCAAGGAAGCCTGACACGATTGCTTGCCAAGCACGCGAATCTCGCGATCTTGCGCACGCTATCGAAAGCGTATGCGCTTGCCGGTGCGCGATGCGGTGCCGTCATCGCGCATCCCGATGTCATCAGTCTCATGGCTCGTGTCATTCCGCCGTATGCGCTGCCGGTGACGACGGTGCAAGCTGTCATGCAATTCACATCCTCTGAACAGCAAGTGCTCTCCAAACAGCGCATCGCAGTGATCCTCGAGGAGCGCGTCAAGCTGGCGGAGCGTTTGCAAGCGTTGCGCGCGATTCGCCGCGTGTGGCCGAGCGACACCAATTACCTGCTGGTCGAATGCGCCGATGCGGAACAAGTGTTGCAATCCGCACAGAACGTGGGATTGATCATTCGCGATCAACGCAGCCAACCGATGCTCGCCAATTGTGTGCGCATCACGGTGGGGACGCCCGAGCAGAACGAACGTCTGGTGCGCGGTATTGCGTCGAGCATGAGAGCAACGGCATGAGTGCTTCGACTAAAAAAGTGCTCTTCATCGATCGTGACGGCACGATCATCGAAGAACCGCCGGACGAACAGATCGACAGTCTGAAAAAATTACGCCTGGTGCCTGGAGTAATTCCAGCGCTGTTGCAACTGCAAGGCCACGGCTACACGTTGGTCATGGTGAGCAATCAAGACGGCCTCGGCACGCCGAGTTTTCCTCGCGAGCACTTCGATGTGCCGCACGAGTTCCTCCGCGCCCTGTTGATCTCACAAGGCATTCAGTTCGAGGCGGAATTTTTCTGCCCACACAAGCCGGCGGACAACTGCGAATGCCGCAAGCCGAAGATCGGCTTGTTACGCGAGTATCTCGCAGTCAATCCGCTCGATCGCGAGCATAGTTACGTCATTGGGGATCGCGAGACCGATATCGCCCTCGCCCGCAATCTCGACATCGAAGGCATTCGCATCGCCACTGCTCGCAACGCCGGAGAAACCTGGGCGCAAATCGCGCAGCGTCTGACTGCGAAACAACGCATCGCGATGATTACTCGGAAGACCAAGGAAACCGACATCACGGTACGCGTCGATCTCGACCGCGAAGGGCCGATCGCGATTCATACGGGCCTCGGCTTTTTCGATCACATGCTGGAGCAAATTGCCAAACACGGCGGCTTTGCGCTCGAGCTCACCTGCAAAGGCGACTTGGAAATCGACGAACACCACACCATCGAGGACTGTGCACTCGCATTGGGCCAGGCACTACGCACAGCCTTGGGTGACAAGAAAGGCATCGGCCGCTATGGTTTCCTGTTAGCGATGGATGAATCGCTTGCGCAAGTGGCCATCGATCTCTCCGGCCGCGCGTATTTCGTGTTCGAAGGCAAGTTCAATCGCGAGTCCGTGGGACAACTGCCTACCGAACTGGTACCACATTTCTTTCGTTCACTGGCCGATACGCTGGGCGCCGCGGTCAATATCAAAGTCTCCGGCGAGAACACCCACCACATGGTCGAAGCGTGTTTCAAGGGTGTGGGCCGCGCACTGCGACAGGCATTTCGCATCGAAGGCACGGAGCTGCCGAGCAGTAAAGGCGTTCTCTGAGGTTTCTATGTCTCGCCTAGCCATCATCGACAGCGGCGGTGCCAACATCGCCTCGCTCAAATTCGCTCTCGAACGCTTGGGCATCGAGTCCGAGCTCACGACGGACAAGCAACGCTTGCGCGATGCAAGTCATGTGATTTTACCGGGCGTGGGGACTGCGGCAGATTGCATGGCGCGTCTGGAAAAGGCCGATCTCACAGACACCATTCGCACGTTGCAACAACCTCTGCTCGGTATCTGCGTCGGCATGCAACTCATGTTCGAATCCTCGGAAGAAGGCAATGTGCCCTGTCTGGGATTGCTCCCGGGACGGGTGCAACGTTTTCCGGATCGCGACGGATTTCCGGTTCCTCACATGGGATGGAATCAGGTACGGCCGTGCAAATCCACGCCGTTGCTGGCAGACATCGAGGACGGCGCCTATGTTTATTTCGTGCACAGCTATGCAGCACCGGCGAGCGAGCTGGCTCTGGCGACGACGGACTACGGCGGCGAATTCACCGCACTCGTGCAAAAAGGCAATGTGTTCGGCGCACAGTTCCATCCCGAGCGCTCCGCCAAAGTAGGCGCGCAATTACTCAAGAATTTCCTCGCGGTGAAGTAGCGCCATGCAATTGATTCCCGCGATCGATTTGAAGGACGGCAAGTGCGTTCGCTTGTTTCAGGGCGATTTCGCTGCGCAGACCGTATATTCGACTGCGCCGCTCGAAGTGCTGAATCACTACGCAAATTTCGGCGCAACCCATGTGCACGTCGTAGATCTCGACGGCGCACGGGATGGCGCGCAAGCGAATGACCGCATCATTGCAGACCTAGTGAACGCAGGACGAGCTTCTCTGCAAGTCGGAGGCGGTCTACGCACGCTCGAACGCGTCAAAACGTTGCTTGCGACAGGCGTCGCGCGTGCAGTGATCGGCAGCACTGCAGTAACATATCCAGAAGAAGTTCGTCATTGGGGTATGTCGGTCGGTGTAGACAAGCTCGTGCTTGCTTTCGATGTGCGCATCGACGACGCAAACGTGCCATGGCTCACGACACACGGTTGGCAGCGTCAATCTTCGACATCTTTGTGGGATGCACTAGGTCCCTATGTGGACGCGGGCTTCAAACACGTGTTGTGTACCGACATAGCACGCGATGGCGCGCTCGCCGGGCCGAATCTCATGTTGTACAAAGAAGCCGTGCGGCGCTTCCCGCATGTACAGTGGCAAGCTTCCGGTGGTGTCGCGAACGCTCGCGATCTGCACGCGCTTGCGGATTGCGGCGTTGCCGCCGTCATCAGCGGCAAGGCGCTGCTGGAGAAACGTATTCCGATCGAGGAGTTGCAGCCATTCTTGCGAAACGCATCATCCCCTGCCTAGACGTTCGCGACGGCCAGGTCGTCAAAGGCGTGCGCTTCCGCGATCACAAGATCGTGGGAGACATCTTGAATTTAGCGGCGCGCTATCGCGAAGAAGGTGCGGACGAACTCGTGTTCTACGACATCACCGCGAGCCCCGATGGACGTTCCGTCGATCGTAGCTGGGTGCGCCGCGTCGCTCGCATCTTAGACATTCCATTCTGCGTCGCGGGCGGCATTCGCAGCGTCGCCGACGCTGAAGAAGTATTGAACGAAGGCGCAGAAAAAATCTCTATCAACTCTCCCGCACTCGCCGACCCGGCTCTCATCAACCGTCTCGCCGCGCGCTTTGGTTCGCAATGCGTAGTGGTTGGCATCGATAGCCAAACTCGCGATGGCGAGTATCACGTCTATCAATTCACCGGCGACCCAAGCCGCACTCGCGATACAGCACGCCGCACACTCGATTGGGTTCGTGAAGCGCAGGATCGCGGTGCGGGTGAGATCGTGCTGAACTGCATGGCGAGCGACGGCGTGCGCCAAGGTTACGATCTCGCTCAACTGCAAGCCGTACGCGCCATCTGCAACGTTCCCTTGATTGCATCCGGCGGCGCAGGCGCGCCGCAACACTTCGCCGACGTGTTCGCGCAAGCTCATGTCGACGGCGCACTCGCGGCAAGCGTCTTTCACAACGGCCTCATCGCCATCCCCGAGCTGAAATCATTCCTCCGCCAAGACCATATCGAGATCAGGCCATGACCCCCGAGCAGTTCGATGCGCTCGATTGGAACAAAAGCGGCGGATTGATTCCCGCCATCGTCCAGCATGCCGGCAACGGTCAAGTGCTCATGCAGGGCTACATGAATCGCGAGGCGTTGCAGACGACGTTGAGCACCGGCAAGGTAACGTTCTACAGCCGCAGCAAACAGCGTTTGTGGACCAAAGGCGAAACATCGGGCAACACGCTTGCTGTGCAGAACGTGGTGAGCGATTGTGATAACGACTCGTTGTTGATACTTGCAACACCCGAGGGTCCCACGTGCCATACGGGTTCAAATAGTTGCTACGGCGACGCGATTGTCAGCCGCGCACAGCAATTTGCATTTCTTGCCGAACTGGAAAGCGTGATTGCACACCGCATCACGGAGAAGCCAGAAGGCAGCTATACCGCACGTCTGTGGGGGCAAGGTCAAACGAGGATGGCGCAAAAAGTCGGCGAAGAAGGCGTCGAGGTCGCACTCGCAGCGGTCACACAAGCCGACGATCGACTCGTGAGCGAAAGCGCCGACTTGCTGTTCCATCTCACGCTCCTGCTCAAGAGCCGCAATCTTTCGCTCGAGCACATCGTGGCGGAGTTGAGCCAGAGGCATGAGGGAAGGAAGTAGGTCCGAATCCGCCCTTCGCCACCCCGGTTTCCGCTGGTTCTTCTTCGGCTCGGCGGCCGCGATGCTGGCGGACAGCGTGGAACACGTCATCAGCTATTGGGTGGCGTTTCAGAAATTTCATTCGCCCGCGCTCGCCGGATTCGCGGTGATCTCACATTGGTTGCCGTTTCTAGCGTTCTCCGTTCACATTGGCGGCTTGGCGGATCGTGTAGATGCGAGGCGCATCATCCAGTGCGGCATGGTGCTCTTCATGTTCGTGTCCCTCTCGTGGGGAGTGTTGTTTACTCTAGATATCCTGCAGCAGTGGCACGCCATAGTGCTGTTGATCTTGCACGGTCTTGCCGGTGTGCTTTGGAGTCCTCCGTCGCAAGTGCTGATCTACGACATGGTCGGCCCAGCGCAGCTTACGAGCGCCGTGCGGCTGAATGCGACAGGGCGCTATCTAGGACTTTTGATCGGTCCGTTATTGGGCAGTTTCTTGTTGCTCACGCTCGGTCCCGCGCATGGGATCTTCGTGAATGCTTTGATCTATCTGCCGCTATTTCTCTGGCTGTGGAAGGCGCCTTATGGGCCGCGCTTCAGAAGCGCCGACGCAGTGCCGCGACGCATGGTGCGGGGCTTTGCAGATGTGATGCAAACGTTGCGGGAGATTCGCGGCAATCGAGCGTTGCTCTCGATGATCGTGTTGCCCGGCGCGGCCTCGTTCTTCATCGGCAATTCTTATCAAGCACAAATGCCTGGATTCGCCACCGATCTAGGCCACGGCGCGAAGGATTTTACCTACGGAATGTTGCTCGGCGCAGATGCCGCAGGCGCGTTGACTGCCGGCATCGTGCTCGAAAGTTTTGGATGGTTGCGGCCTAGTCCGACGACAGCGTTCGTACTCGCCTTCACATGGAGCATCGCGTTGGGCTTGTTCGCTTTATCGATGCACTATCCACTGGCGCTGGCACTGTTGTTCGTGGCGGGATTCGTAGAGCTTGCATTCAGTTCCATCGCACAAGCCATCGTGCAGTTGCAGGCACCGGGGCCCATTCGCGGTCAAGTCATCGGCGTATACAGCATGTCCGCGCTCGGCTTGAGGATGTTCGCCGGCCTCAGCGTAGGACTTTTGGGTAGCGTCATCGGAATTCATTATTCGCTGAGTGCGAGCGCCCTCGCGTTCATGATCGTCATCGGCGTCCTTGCCGTATTGAATCGACGCGAGCCTGCGTCGATCCAGCGTTAAGAAAAAGGGCGCACTCACAGGGAATGCGCCCCTAAAAAGAGGACCCAATAGCGGGGAGGGATGTATGGGTCCTCCTTATAGACACCGGCAATTTGACAATGCCGCGCCTGAGCTTCCGTCGCGACGTCCGATCGAGGACGTTCGTTTTTGAGGCGCTCACATTGTTGCGATACTTTGCTTAGCGACGCAGAAGTTGAGACACCTGCATTAGGTGCGTGAACTTTTTGTGGCGGCTTTGGCTTATTTTCTCGGCTTACTTCTTGGCCAATTTTTTGATGGCCGGTAAGAGCGGTTTTGCAGACTCTTCGTAGTCTCGCCATGCTTTGTTCTTGTCCACGAGTCTCGGGGCTGTGCGTAAGGTGTATTTCATAGGCTCCATGCCCACGCGTAGTTGCGACCACTCGAGTGGCATAGAGACCGGTGCGCCGTCGCGACCGCGAGGCGACAGCGGAGCGATTGCGGTCGCCATGCGGTCATTACGTAGGTAATCGAGAAAAATACGGCCGACGCGCTGCTGCTTGGCCATAGTGATGAGATATCGATCGGGGCTATCGTCCGCCATTTGCCGACATACGGACTGCGCGAATGCTTTCGCGTCGGGCCAGCTCACCGGCTTTGTTGTTTGTCGCAAAGGCACGACGACGTGAAGTCCTTTACCGCCGGTCGTCTTACAGAATGAAATCAACCCTACCGCTTCCAATCGCTCATGCAACTCGCGGGCGGCATCGATCACCTTCGCGAAGTTTACGTCCGGCGCAGGGTCCAGATCGAACACCAATCGGCCGGGTATTTCCGGATCTCCTCGCGCGCAATTCCAAGGATGCAGCTCGATGCCGGCAATTTGCGCAACAGCGGCGAGTCCTTCCACGCGGTCGATCTGCAAATAAGGCTTACGATCTCCCGCAATCTTGACGAGATCGATCAAGTTGGAAGTGCCTTGCATGGCATGACGTTGGAAGAATCGCTCACCGTCGATGCCGTCCGGCATTCGGACGATGGAACACGGACGGCCTTCGATGTGCCGCAGAATCCACTCGCCCACCGCCTCGAAATAGTTCGCGAGGTCCAATTTGGTGACAGCCTCGCCCTCCTGAGTCTCGGGCCAAAGCACTTTGCCCGGTTTTGAAATCGGCACGCCCATGACCACGCTCGATGCCGACTTGCGTGGTGAAGTCACTCTTGCACTATCGATTCGCACAGGATGATGGACGGTCATATCGAGCTCCCAGATATGACCGCGTAACGCGGCGAGCATGGAGACGTTCCGCGTACCCACTCTTCCTTCCCCCACCCTAACCCTCCCCCGCTGCGCGGAGGAGGGGACAAAACAATGAAGTTCTGATTCCCTCCTCCGCCAGCGGGGAGGGTTAGGGTGGGGGCAGCGACACGCCGCGAAGTCTCAACGCGTTTGTGATAACGGACACTGACGAGAAGCTCATAGCGAGTGCCGCGAGAAGCGGGCTCAACAGCCATCCTGTCCACGGATATAACACGCCGGCGGCGATCGGAATGCCGAGCATGTTATAGCCGAACGCAAAGCCGAGGTTCTGACGAATATTACGCACCGTCGCATGACTCAACCGCCGTGCGCGCACGATGCCGCGCAAATCGCCTTTCACGAGCGTTACTTGTGCGCTCTCCATTGCGATATCGGTGCCTGTGCCCATGGCAATGCCGACATCGGCCTTTGCCAACGCTGGTGCGTCATTGATGCCATCGCCGGCCATGGCTACGCTCGCACCTTGCGATTGTAAGTAAGCTATCGCATCGGCCTTGTCTTTCGGGCGTACTTCAGCGATGACTTCTTGAATACCCAGCCGCGCTGCCACTGCGTTCGCTGTTGTCTTGTGATCACCTGTCAGCATCACGAGATCCAAGCCCTCTTCACGCAATGCTGCGAGCGCGACCGATGCTGTCTCTTTGATTGCATCACCTACCGCAATGGCTCCCGCTAAGGTGTTGTCGACACTCAGATACATCACTGTGTGTCCTTCTCGGCGGGCTGTTTCCAATTCGGCCGCAAGACTCGTGACATCGACATTCATCGCTGCCATCAGCTGCGCATTGCCGAGCGCAAGATGCTGCTGTTCGTAACGTCCTTCCACTCCCAAGCCGGTTCGCGATGCAAAGTCGGTGATCGTCGTAGGTACCGCATCTCTTGCGCGAGCGCCTTCGACCACCGCATACGCGAGAGGATGTTCGCTGCCCTGCTCGAGTCCCGCAGCGAATCCCAGCACTTGTTGGACAGAGTACTGATTCGCCACCCAAACACGTTGCAGTGTCGGCTTGCCCAGCGTGAGCGTGCCGGTTTTGTCCATGACCAGTGTGTTCACGCGACTCAGTCCTTCGATAGCGCTCGCGTCTCGAAACAACACGCCGAGTTGAGCGCCGCGACCGCTCGCAACCATGATCGAGATCGGCGTGGCGAGTCCAAGCGCACACGGACAGGCAATGATGAGAACGGCTACGGCATTGACGAGCGCGTACGCGAGACGGGGCTCGGGTCCAATCCACCACCAGACGAGAAACGTGACGACAGCAATCGCTACGACGCTCGGTACAAACCAGGCCGAGACAGAATCAGCCAATCGTTGCGACGGTGCACGCGAGCGCTGTGCGAGCGCGACGAGCGCGACGATCTGCGAGAGCATGCTGTCCTTACCGACGCGCTCTGCCACTAAAACCATCGTGCCTGTTTGGTTGAGTGTTGCGCCGACGACTCGATCGCCGGGTTTCTTGTGAACCGGCAACGGCTCTCCGGTCAACATCGATTCATCGACACTCGATGCACCTTCGGCGATGCTCCCATCCACGGGGATCTTTTCACCGGGCCGTACTCGCAAGCGATCGCCTACTTGTACGGCTTCTAGCGGCACATCATGTTCGACACCATGCTCGATTCTGCGCGCAGTCTTGGGCGCCAACTTCAGCAATTCTCGAAGTGCAGCGCTGGTGCGGCCTCGAGCTCGCAGCTCTAGCCACTCTCCCAATAGCGCGAGCGTGAGAATGGCCGCGGAGGCTTCGAAATAGACGCCTACTCTGCCGTGCATATCTCGCATCTGCGGCGGAAAGAACTGCGGCACGAGCGTTGCGATCAAACTGTATGCAAACGCGACCAATACACCCAATCCGATGAGCGTGTACATGTTGGGAGCGCGATGCGTGACTCCGAGCCAGCCGCGTCGGTAGTAGTCACGTCCTATCCAGAGAACTACAGGTGCAGACAGTACGACTTCGACGACACGTTGCGCTTGAGCGAGTACGGGACTCAGATGCATGCCGAAAGCATGAAGCCCCATCACCATCGCAACGAGCGGCGCGGAAAACGCAAACGCGATCCAAAAATAGCGCCGTACGTGCACCAAATCAGTGTCATCGTGTTCGCCCGGCGCTTCCGGCTCGAGCGCCATACCGCACTTGGGACACGATCCCGGTCCGATCTGCCGCACTTCAGGATGCATCGGGCAGGTATAAATTGTTCCGCCCGCATCGGTCGTCGTTCGTTGCACGACAGGATCGTGTTGAGCCGGCGGTTGCAGAAACCGCTGCGGCTCGTTCATGAACTTGGTTCGACAGCCGGCACAACAAAAAACATAGCGCGTATCTTGATGGTCGGCCCAGTGCGGAGACGCGAGCGACACCGTCATCCCACACACTGGATCGCGACCCGTTGCAGATGCTTGTGCCGTCTGCGAGCCGCAACAGTTATGTGTGGGGTGTGAAGACTCGTGCATGGTTGGTTTCATGAGCGCGCTGCCGTTGCAAACGGCGGTCCTGCCAGATCGTTCAATATTGGACAGTGAGGCCGCTCGTCCCCATGACAATGCCGGGCAAGCTCCATGAGCGCGGCGCGCATGACGTGCAACTCTTCGATTTTCCGATCGAGCGCAGCGATATTGCGGGTCACGAGACGCTTCACTTCCCTGCTCGGGCGCCGTTGATCCCGCCACAAGTTGAGCAAGGTGGCTATTTCTTGGGTGTCGAAGCCCAGATTGCGGGCGCGCTTGATGAAGCGCAGCACATGCAGCTCGGACTCGCCATACAGCCGATAGTCCGCCACGGTGCGCTGCGCTTTGGGGAGTAACCCCAACGATTCGTAATGGCGAATCATTTTGGCGCTGACACCGGACTGCGCGGCAGCTTGCCCGATACTCAACAGCCCCAGTGCCTTAGCCGATGCCAGTTCTGCACGAGCGACTGTGCGCATACGTCCTCCGGTGAAACGGGACGCTATCATGGACCTTTCCATGGTGGGAAGGTCAAGGGAGAGCAAACCATTGAACCAGGTAACCAGTAAGCGACCAGACCTGTTAAACCGCTGGTTTTCTGGTTTGCTGGTTTTCTGGTTAGCTGGTTAGCTGGTTAGCTGGTTAGCTGGTTACCTGGCCCACTGCTACCGCTTTTTCCACCGCCGCCGCGAATTGCTCGACGTACGCCTCATCGACCGGGGCCTGCAAAACACCGGCGCGCTGCAATTTACCGAATACGCGTGCATTGGCTTCGCAAAGCAGTACGACTACGCCGCGTTTGCGCAGTTTCTTGATCACTTCTTCGAGGACTTGTAGACCTGTGATATCCATGAACGGTACCTGACGCAAACGGATCACGAGCGCTTTCGGATCGTTGCGAGTTTGCGCTAATACGCGTTCGAAATTTTCCACCGCGCCGAAGAACAAGGGCCCTTGAATGGCGAATACTTGAACGCCGGGCGGTAAAGGCGCTACTCGTTCGCCTAGCTCAGTACCGACTTCTTGCATATCTAAGGCTTGCACTTCGACCGACGAGGCCATCCGCCGCATGAATTGCAGAATAGCCAGAATGACACCCACGTTTACGGCGACCACCAGATCGGCGAATACCGTGAGCGTGAATGTGATCAGCAGAATCGCGACGTCGGCTCGCGGCGCACGCCGCACCATGCGCACGAAGTGTCTGACTTCGCTCATGTTGTAAGCGACCACAAATAAAATGGCAGCAAGGGTCGCAAGCGGCACATGAGCAGCGAGTGGCGCGAGGAATAACAGCACGAGAATCAACGTTACCGCGTGCATCATGCCGGCCAGAGGTCCGGTGCCGCCATTGCGTATGTTGGTGGCGGTGCGCGCAATCGCGCCGGTCGCGGCAAAGCCGCCGAAAAGAGGCGTCGCAATGTTCGCGATACCTTGGCCGATGAGTTCCTGATTGGAATCGTGCCGCGTTCCCGCCATTCCGTCGGCAACGACCGCCGACAGCAGGGACTCGATGGCGCCGAGCATCGCAATCGTAAACGCCGGTCCAATCAGTTCGATCAGTTGTGCGAGGTTCGGTTGCGGCAATTTGAACGCAGGCAATCCTTGAGGAATGCCGCCGAAAGCGCTACCGATAGTGGCCACGCCCGTGGGATGCCACACGGCCTCGACTATCGTTGCAACCACCATTGCAATCAATGGACCCGGCACTCGCTTCAAGAAGCTGACGCGCGGTGCAAACAAAACGATCACTAAGCTCAAACACGCAATGGCAGTGCTCGTCACATGGAGCTCTGGAAAGGCGCGCAGCAATACCCAGATTTTCTCGTGAAAGTGCTCGCCGCGAACGGCCGGAAGACCGAAAAAATTTCCCCACTGTCCAACCCAAATGATGACACCGATCCCAGTGGTGAAGCCGACGATCACCGGCGCAGGAATGTACTTGATCACGGACCCGAGCTTGGTCGCACCAATTGCGATCAACATCGCGCCGGCCATGATGGTGGCAAGCTGCAAACCATCCATGCCGTAACGAGCAGTGATGCCGGAAAGAATGACGATGAAGGCGCCGGTGGGCCCCGCAATCTGCAAACGGCTGCCGCCCAAGGCCGAGACCAAGAAGCCGCCCACAATGGCGGTGTAGAGACCTTGCTCCGGCCTCGCGCCGGAAGCGATTGCAAACGCCATCGCGAGCGGTAGAGCAACAACGCCGACGACCAAACCGGCCACGATGTTGGGAAGCCATTGTCCTCGATTCAAAAGACCGGCTCGATACGCCTCGATGATTGCAATCATGTTCTTCGGTACGCCGCTACGACTGTTGCAAGTAGGTGTGCAGTTTACAGTCTACGGCTGCGGATTGGGTATCAGCTCAACAGCTCCGCTGTTTCACGGGCAATAGAAAGCTCTTCATTCGCCGCGACTACGAATACGCGCACGTGTGACCCGACAGCCGAAACATCAACAATCGACTCCACGTGCGTAGCCTCTCGATTTTTATCTTCGTCGAGCACGACGCCCAAAAACTCGCACCGTTGCAATACGCGATGGCGCATGAGCACACTGCGCTCGCCGACGCCCCCCGTAAACGCAATGGCATCCACGCCTCCCATGACGGCAGCGTACGCGCCGACGTACTTTCGAATGCGATGCGCATAAACTGCGATAGCCAGTCGACAATCTTCGTCGCCGAGTGCCGCGCGTGCGTCGATTTCCCGAAAATCGTTAGTGCCGGTCATACCCTTGAGACCGGACTGTTTGTTTAGCAGCGTATCTAGTGACTGCACATCGTAGTGGCCCGATTCCAAGAGGCGCAACAGAATGCCGGGATCGATATCGCCGCTGCGGCTGCCCATGACGAGCCCTTCCAGAGGCGTCATGCCCATACTGGTTTCGACACTACGGCCATCTTCGATCGCTGTGATACTCGCGCCATTACCCAAGTGACATGAAACGATGCGTGGACTCTGTACCTCGCTACCCAGCTCGTCCGCAACGGCACGCGCGACATGCGAATGACTCGTTCCATGAAATCCAAAACGTCGTAAGCCAAATTGTCGAACGACGTCGCGCGGCAATGCGTAGTCGCGCGCATGAGGCGGCAATGTCGCGTGAAATGCAGTATCGAACACTGCCACATGCGGAACATCATCAAAGAATCGCCGTGCAACGGCCACAGTCGCAAGCGCGGGTGGATTGTGCAATGGCGCCAGATCGTCGAGCGTTTCTAGTTCGTGCAGCACTGTATCGTCGAGCAAGGTCGGACGAACGAATTTTGCGCCGCCGTGCACGATGCGATGTGCGACTCCATCTACGCGGCCTGCTTTGGAACGCACTTGGTCCAAGAGACGTTGCGCAGCTTCCGGAACATCACAGCAAGGATATGGTTGTTGCACGCCCTCGATCGTAAGCGTCCCAGACGTCGAGCCGATCTCCTCCACGATCGCGCGCAGCACACGTCGGCCGCTCGTCATATCGATCACAGCGCTTTTGATCGAAGAACTGCCACAGTTCAGAGCCAGAATACGCATACGCTCGGAAGCCTCGCTGAGATCCTGCACAGCCGATTCTATGCTCCTGATGAACGCGGCACTGCATCCGTTGTTCGTCACGCACCACGTTGCGGATGATCCAACATCTCACGATCGAGTCGCCTCCGTGAAATCGCTTGCGACGCAGGGGAACTCCCTCATAGCACGCACGTTGCCACCCGGTACTGCACGGGGTCAGCCTTCTAAGTAGCAGGAAGAGCAGTCATGCCAGTACACCCTGCATTCCAGCAGAGCCGGATCATCCCCGTGGATGCCGCACGCGGCCTCGTCATGCTCATGGTATTCCTCGCTCATATCAAGCAACACTTTGAAGTGAGCGCTCCAACGCTGCATTGGTGGCTTTTGTCGACAACTCGCATCGCCACACCCACATTCTTATTGCTCAGCGGTTTCGTCGTGCGTCTGCTACTCAGGACAGACACTCGGGGCAAGACATCCGTAATGTTGATCGACCGGGGCTTGTTTCTGCTGACGGTCGGTCACGTGCTGCTCGGACTCGACAACTATTCGCAGATGTCCTTCACGGACTGGATGTTCAATCGCATCGGCCCCGTCGAAGCGATTGGGTTCGGACTGTGCATCGCCGTACTGCTGCGGAACAGATCCGCGAGAGAGTGTGCCGCGTTCGGCATAGGAGTCTTTGCCATGGCGTGGATGCTGGAGATGTCGGCCATTCGGCGCAATATTTGGGTGAGCAGCTCCGACCTGCCTTTGGCTGAACTGAACACCGCAGTGGATGCGCTCAACGGCACTGAGCTTCTCAACGAGGTCGGAATATTCCTGATCGGCGTGGCGCTGGGCGCCCGCCTGCACATCGAATCCACGGCTCGAGATTATGCGTTCATCGGTCGCCGCTTGTTTTTCTTCGGCGCTGCCGCTGTCCTGAGCACTCTCGGCGGGATCATTGCGTGGCACTTCGTCAAAGACGATGTGATGCAGCTCGCGAGCCCCGAGATCGGCGGCGTCGTTCGCAGAACCTTGGACCCGAGGATGAAAGATCCGCCGAGCCCCGGATACTTATTGTTCTACGGCGGCGCCGGTTTGATCGTCGTGAGTATTTTCTTCCGCTCGTTATCGAATCGGTTCGTGCAGGGTACTGCAAATATCACGTCGGTGATCGGCCGCGCCTCGCTCATGTGCTTCATCGTGCAGGACTGGCTGTTCTTCGGCGTGCCGCACGCACTCGGTCTCGACACGATTCGTTCCATCCCGTTCTGGTTTGCCTATCTAGCGGTTTGCATCGCCCTGCTCTTCTGGCTCGCTCATTGGTGGGGACGCATTCGCGGCAACCGCTTCCTCACCGTCGGCCTCAAATACCTCGATCGGCAAGGCAAGCTGCCGCTGTCGCGTTGGCGAACTCCAGATCTCAATGCTTGAGCGGGCGGTCGACAGAGAGCGGCTCGATTGCGTACTCTCGCAATCCTCGATGGCCGCCGTGGCGCCTCATGAATCTGACCCCTAGCGAATTGTTTTATCGACTGCTCGCGGCCGCGGTCTGCGGCGCCGCCATCGGATTGAATCGCGATCTACACGGCAAGTCGGCAGGCTTCAGAACGCTCGCGCTGGTGAGCTTGGGGACGAGTCTCGCCGCACTCATCATCGGCCAATCCAGCGGCAACGACGCCAATGCCACAGCTCGCCTCCTCCAAGGCGTGCTCACGGGAATAGGCTTTTTGGGTGCGGGCGTCATCTTTCGTCCGGGCCACAAACAAGTTTCAGGGCTCACCACTGCAGCTGCCATCTGGTTCACTGCGGTCCTGGGCGTGGCTTGCGGAACCGGACTTTATATTCTCTCGCTGCTCTCGCTCGCCATGGCGTTGAGCCTTTTAGTCATTGGAAAGTACATCGAGAAGGGGTTGGAAACATTGCTGAACAAAAGGCGCGGCGCTGACGATGACTCGGCGAACTCGAAACGCAATCGACCGCCCCCACCCTAGCCCTCCCCGCGCTTCGCGGGAGCGGGAACAAGAAATCGCATTCGGCTAACTCCAGTGGCGTCAGTCGACGATTAGAACGGCCTGCATGGTCGGGTGATAGGTACAGACATAGGCATACTCTCCCGGAGTATTTGCGACGTAAGCCCAACGAGCCTGAGCCTGGATGGCGCCGGAGTCGAATGCCTTCGATACTGCGGTCACCGTGTGCGGAAACAGATCTTTGTTCATCCAGACGATGCGATCACCCCGCCGCACTGTAAGCTTCTGCGGTGCGAACTGCATGTTCTCGATCGTAACGACATGCTGCTTCGACTGCACCGCGGTCGAATCCGCGTGTGCGAAACACACACACGCGGATAGTATCGATACGACGATACAGTGACGAAGTCTCATGGACCGGATTTGCCGAGCGAGCTCTGTAGCTGCTTGGCATGTTCGAGATGAGCAACGAAAGCGGGCCGCACCTTGACGAGCAACGCCTTCAATTCCGCGTTCTGTGCGGAAGGGATCAGCGTCTTGTCGAGGGCATCGATCACTGCGGCGTGATAGGTCACTTCGTGGTCGATGTATGCGCGATCGAATTCATGGCCGCTCAGTTTCTTCAACGCTGCCATGTTTTCATCGCCGCCCTTTTGCAGGCTCTGACTGGTGGCATTCGGCTCCGGAGTCACTTTCAATCTCTGTACCAGTTCCGTCGCGGATTTGTTCACGCCGGTGTGGTCGGTCACCATGCGCTCGGCGAACTCCTTGACTTCCTTCGAGCTAGCCTTGGATTGCGCGAGCTTGCCTGCATCGATATCCACCTGGTTGGCCGTGACGACGATCGCTGCAATCTGCGGATCGGTGACTGCGGCCGCCTGAGCTGCGCCGGCGAAGATCACGCCGCTCATGATTCCAGCCAACAGCGAGTATTTCGATTTCATATTCATCCCCTTCGAGTTGATGAGGCCGATACATTAATGCCGCCTGCGCGGAATCCGTTCCTGCGTACTATTCAATGCGTCGACGGCCATCCGTACAAATCACATGATTCGCCCTTCGACAGATCCGATTCCATAAATAGTGGTATTAAAACGATTCACTGTTGTGCTATTGTTTCACAGGGTGCAAGGTCGAGGAATTCTCGGCTGCCGTGCTCGACTCGGCCGCGCTCGCCTACTTCGGTTTGGGCAACCGGCGCGATTGAACACGATCGACATCGCCGGAGGGCAGCGGAACTCATCCACATCGGCGCCGCTTTAGTCACCTGAAATTCATATTTCTTCAGGATGATCGACGTGAATGCCGTCAATGCCGGGAGTGTCATCGAAACGCAATCATTTCCGGCTCGCAGCGGCCCAGCAGTTCACCTCGTCGATACCACGATGTTCTTCTGTGCTTACGGCGGCGGCGTCAAACGTTATCTAAAAGCCAAACAGGCTTGGTTCCGACGCGTTCGCTCGGTTCGCCATTCGCTAGTAGTGCCGCCACAGTCGAATGCCGACGAAGATGTTTCGGAATGTCATGCCGCATACATTCCACTGCCGGGAGGCTATTGCTTCCCTTTGGACGGACGAGTGTGGCGCGATCAGCTCGTTGCACTAAAACCCCACTTGATCGAAGCCGGCGATCCGTACGTTCCAGGATGGTCGGCGGTGCATGCAGGCCAACACCTCGGAATACCGACGGTGGCGTTTTTCCACTCGGATTTGCCGCGCATGCTGCAACAACGAGCTGGGTCTTGGATACGACCGATTGCGAGACATTACCTACGGCATCTGTACCGAGAATTCGATTCCGTGCTGGCGCCTAGTCACACCACGTTGTCGCAACTGCGCGAGTGGGGCATTGCTCGTGCCGTATTGCAACCCATGGGGGTAGATATGGAAATTTTTCACCCCAACAAACGCAGCGATGTGCTGCGCGAGCATCTCTCGCTGGCCGCAGAGACTCGTCTTCTCATCTATGCAGGACGTTTCTCGCGCGAGAAAAATTTACACGTGCTCGAGGAGGCCGTGAAACGGCTCGGTCATCCTTACCATTTACTGTTGGTCGGCGGTGGAACTACGGGACGGCGCACTTCGCACGTTACCGTCTTGCCGTACGAAGCTGATTCTTGCCGGCTTGCAACGCTGCTCGCAAGCGCCGATGCATTCGTGCACGCCGGCGATCAGGAAACGTTCGGCCTCGTCGCCGTCGAAGCGTTGGCGTGCGGTTTGCCCGCCGTCGTGGTCGAGGGCGGCGCGCTACCGGAATTGGTCGATGATTCAGTAGGAGTGACTGCGCCCCGTCCTACCGCTAGCGATATGGCAGCTGCAATTACAGCATTGTTTACGCGCGATATGGATCGCGTACGCATCGCGGCTCGCAAACGCGCAGTCGATCATTTTTCGTGGGCTACCGCATTCGCGCATTTGACACGCCACTATGCACGTCTTCTCGGACGCCCTGCACTTGCGCACGGGGCGTTGATTCATGCACTCCCATAGTCCTCGGCCCCGCTCGCTTGCAATCGTATTACACGATGTGTCTCCAGCGACGCACGAGCTCACGCAGCGATTGATATCGCTCGTGAACAGTGTGGACGCGTCAGCACCGCTGACGATGCTCGTCGTCCCTTTGCATCATGGAACCGCGTCGATCACTGAAGCGCACGGCTGGCGCCACTGGATGGATACTCGTCTCGAACGGGGAGATGAGATTGCGCTACACGGATTGCATCATCGCGACGAAAGTCCGCTGCGCCCTACGCCCGCCGCTTGGTTCGCGCGACGTGTATTGACGAATCGCGAAGCGGAGTTCGCGGCCATCGGACTCGCAGACGCGCGGCGCAGAATCGAATCCGGCTTGGCTTTGTTGCACCGTTGCGGTTGGCAGGCACGGGGTTTCGTTCCGCCGGCGTGGCAAATGAACGTCGCAACGCGTTCCCTGCTTGCCGACCTCGCATTCGCATACACCAGTACGCGTACCACTTTGTACGAACTGCCCACGTGGCGTGCGGCGGAAATCGATTCACTCGGATTCAGTGTCCGCTCCGGGTGGCGACGCTCCTTATCCAATCATTGGAACACGTTCAAAACACGCATGGCACACGGTGATACGGCAATCCGCGTTGCACTGCATCCGGCGGACGCGATCTATCCGGACATGATGAAGACGTGGCGTCGTCTGCTCGAAGAATTGCTTCGGGACCGCGTCGCTGTCACCAAGTCGCAATTGCTCATGTCACATCACAGCCTGGGCACCGCCGCAGGTTTTTTCGGTCATTCCTCGTTGCAAACTCGCGCCGCTCGATAACGCCAGCGGATTTCATCCGCACACAAGGTCGATAGCCCTACGAGCAACGGTAGCCCCTCGTAAATCACACGATAGCTCGCAACCGCAGCGATCAAAGATGCCGGCGCGATCTGCGGTAAGAGCACCAACAAAGACGCCTCCAGCACACCGAGACCGGCCGGAATCGAACTCAGTTGACCGAGAAGCACGGCGGCAACATAACTCACCAAAAACTGCGTGTAGCCGACTTGCGCAGATCCGCCCAAAAGGACGTACAGC
>Ga0068855_100000795_pt1 | contig 39086 bp, 39 predicted proteins | sample KBSCornC52_FD_66592 | JGI IMG/M metagenome (GOLD analysis project Ga0068855, IMG submission 66592) | Corn rhizosphere microbial communities from Kellogg Biological Station, Michigan, USA - KBS Corn C5-2 | ecosystem: Host-associated > Plants > Roots > Rhizosphere > Soil ...
TTGTCAAAAATCCCTGGTAATCTTTTTTACCAATCTCCAAAACAGTTCCAAATACACAAAAAGTGCGGAAGTTATAACGTAGCACGATCAGAGCCGTTTTTCCTCCGCAGATCAAACTTACTATCCGATTGTTCATTAAGCCTTTTGACAGGCACGCCTTTTAAAGCGCATCCGGGACAACCAGGCAGACGGATCTTTAATTCATGAACCGCGGCTTTTGACAAAGCGTGGTAGCGGCAGCTACTCATAAAATTTGCCGGTTTTTGCACTTCAGTCATTTTATTTTGTAATTAGTAGTAAATAATGATATTGCAAAATTACCACTGGCATAGGAACGAAATCAATGTGGCAAAAGCGATTAGAAGTAAAGCAAAAAGCGGTTAAAGGGGTTGAGAGAAAAGAAGAAGTTTTTACTTAAGGTCTGTGTGAGCTTAATATTTCCCCAAATAACAAAAAAAGCTTTTTTAAATAAGGTAATTTTGCTGCTGGAATGATTGTTGACAATTATTCTGATTAATTTTTGAATTATGGCACAGCGAAATAAAAAAGAAGTTTTAGAATATTTATCCCGTGCAGAAGTGGCCGCAGTCGGCACTTCAGACATGGGAACACCGCGGCAAAGAATGATGCATTTTGGAGCCGATGAAAATTTCAATATTTATGTAAGCAGCATGAAAGGCGATCCGAAAGTGATTCAGTGGAGCAACATTCCTGAAACAGCTTTATTGATCCACCAGGGAAAAACATTCATGGAAATGGAAGAATGCGAAATCATCGGAAGGGCAGAAATAATAAAAGATAAAGCCGATCGTGAAAAGGCGTTAGAGCTGATGAACCGTCGTTCTCCGATCGTCGCCAATTTTGTAAAAATAAATGCAACAGATCGCCTGGAATTCATTCGCATCAAGCCTTTCACGGTCAAATATCGTTTTGTTCCTGAAATTTTACAGGGCCAAAAACCCACCATTTTTGAGTTTGCAGAAAATCGAAATTCTTTCGGTTCATGGGACGATTTAAAAGCCAAAGCCAGGGCCTGGAAAGAAGCAGTAAGACCCTTATCATTAACCGCTTCCTTGATTCCTCTTTTGCTTGGAGGAGCAATCGCTTTTTCTGTGATCCATACTTTGAATATATTTTTGTTTGTGCTTACCCTGATTGGAGGGGTAATGATACAAGCCGCAACGAACATGATCAACGACTGGAAAGATGCGGATCGAGACAATGAAAATGTGGAAGGAGTTCGCCCTTTTACTGGCGGCTCGAGGATGATTCAACTCGGGCTTGTTTCGCGTTCCGATATGGGATTTTTTGGATTGGTGTTGTGTTGTATTTCTTTTTTGATCGGAGCTTATCTGGTTGCAGTTAGTGGCTGGGGGTTGATTCCCTTAATTTTTTATGGCCTCATTGCCGGATTATTTTATACAAGTGAAAAAGGGAAATTTTCATTCATCAATCTTGCTCCCGGATTTGCGGAATTTTTGATTGCAACAACTTTTGGCGTGATGATGACGATGGGCGCATTTTATGTTCAAACCGGATATTATTCCTGGCAGGCATTTTTGATTTCTTTGCCCGTAGCCATTTTTATTTCCAATGTTTTATTGATCAATCAATTCCAGGATGCTGCATCAGATGCCAAATCTGAAAAAAATACTCTGGTGGTGCGGCTCGGAAAACGGAAAGCAAAAAATGTGTTGATTGCCTGTTTTATTGCCGCTTATATAATCATCGCTTTATTGCCGCTTTTAGGTTTTGCGCCATACACTTTTTATGTTGCTTTTCTTTCTGTTCCTTTTGCAGTACAAGCGATTCGCTATGCTCAAAAAAATTATGATAAAACCTCTGTAGATTTGATTCCGAGCAATGCTCATACAGCAATTGCACATTTATTCACCGGCCTGCTTTTGGTATTTGCTTTTTTATTGACAGGCCTGGGCTTTATTGTTCCTGTTTTGTACCTGATCGCTTCGTTGCTGCTTGTTTTTTGGGTTTGGCATTACATAGAACGTCAAAGAAAAACAATGTCAAATTTCAGGCTGGCTGTTGGAAAAAAGTAAGAACCCAGTTTGTTGCAGTAAACAAAGGAATAATTGCTTTTTTATTTTGTTATTTCATTTGCAACAGAGGCAATAATTCCTTTACGGGTTCACCTTGTAATTCTATTTTTTAGAATCCGCAGAAGTTACAAAAATGATCGTTCTGGAAATAAGGCGCAAAACCCGGAAGAATTCCCAGCCGAAATTCTCCTTCCGGCTTATTTTTTTGGGAAGCAATCCTAATAAATGTCCCTTCTCCAAGAATCTTTTTTGCCTGGTTGATCAGATCAATGCCCTTCACCGTAGGAAGAACAAGATGCCTTGAACTATCGAAGATCCTAATTTTAAACTCTTTTTCCAGCCACAAAGAATCACCTTATTAGTTACTTTCCTGCAAAGTTAATCCGGTAATTATTTTCGTCTGTGGATCACCGTTATTAATCGAAAAAGCTTTTCAATTAAATTTCTACAATCCAGTTTTCAAAAAGACATTAATCCTGGCTCCAGCAGTCTCTCTGATATTTTCATAAAAAAGATTATAATCAGCAATTTGATAATTTTTTGTTTTAAGAAGAATACTTCCTAAAAATTTAGGCTTATTTACCCATAAGACATTACCGTGAATCTGTGGATGAACAGGCCCTGGAATTACTTTATTAAAATTGCGAAGCACTCTGTCTTTGTTTAAAGAACCATAGGCTACATTCAATGCAGAATCTCCCGAATCTTTATTCTTTGTATAAAAAGAATATAAATTTGCCTGACAATATCCTGGCACAAAAACACGGCATATTTATTCAAAACGCTTGGCTGGTAAAGAATTGAGCCATCAACAGGTTTTTTATTGTTTATCCGGATAAGAAGCTGGATAAATAAAAGAAACACCGGCAAGAGGATTCGAACGATCCTTCAGTCCTCGTGGAATATTATCGGATGGATCATATTTGAAAGGCGATGCGGACCAACATTTGAATCGCCGTAATCAGGAAGGTGGTCTTTACTTTTAAAAGAATAATTTATTGCCTCACCTGAAATTTTATGCGGGCATGAAATGATACAAAAAGGAAAAAGTAAAAAAAGAAAAACAATACCTTTAGATAAAAAATTTTGTTTGTAAATTGACATGTGCTACGCTACATTCGCTTTTTTAAAAATTTAAATTTTTAATGCAATGACCATACCAGTAGTTGATCTTTCTGACTTTACAAGCGGGGATGCAAAACTAAAGGAATCCTTCGTGCAGCAATTGGGAAAAGCTTATGAAGAAGTTGGTTTTGTCGCAGTGAAAAATCATGGAATTCCTGATGAACTTATTGCAGATCTTTATAAATATGTGCAGCAATTTTTTTCGCTTCCCTCCGAAAAAAAACGGGCTTATGAAATTCCTGAACTTGCCGGTCAGAGAGGCTATACTTCTTTTGGAAAAGAACACGCAAAAGGAAGCGATGCACCGGATCTGAAGGAATTTTTTCAATATGGACAAACCGTTCCGGAAAATCATCCTCTGAAAGTTGAATACCCTGATAACGTAAGGGTGACGGAAGTTTCTCCATTCAATGAAACTCTTTTAAATGCGTATCGCGCTTTTGAAAAATCCGGAACAACTTTGTTGCAGGCCATTGCCCTTTATCTTGGTTTGGATGAAAATTATTTTGATGATTTTGTTGAAGAAGGAAATTCAATAGTACGTGCCATTCATTATCCACCGATCACTGTTGAGCCCAAAAGTGCCATTCGTGCAGAACAACATGAAGATATTAATCTGATAACTTTGTTGGTTGGTGCTTCTGCCGGAGGTTTGGAAATCCTGACGAAACAAAATGAATGGATTGGAGTAACTTCTTTACCAGATCAGATTGTCGTAAATGTCGGCGATATGTTGCAGCGACTTACAAACAATAAATTAAAAAGCACTACTCACAGAGTTGTAAATCCTCCCCGTGAGTTGTGGCATACATCCAGATTCTCCATTCCATTTTTTCTTCACCCAAAATCGGCAATGGATCTTTCTGCACTTGAAGAATGCGTGGATGAAGATCATCCGAAAGTGTATAAAGATATTACCGCCGGGGAATATCTTGACGAACGTTTGAGAGAAATTGGTTTGAAAAAATAATAAAGGAGTAATAGAAATTAATTGCCAAAATAAATCTGAATTATAAAATGAAATTTATCCCTCTGTATTAATGCCTTACAGTTAAAAACCATTCTTTAAAACAATATTCATGGTACTGCACAGGCATATTCCTTTTTTAAAAGCTGTTTTTTATTATACAATTTCTGCCTTCGGTGGACCGCAAGGACATTTGGGAATGATGATGAAAACTTTTGTTGAAGGAAGAAGGGATGTTACCAAAGAAGAGCTGATGGAATACGTTGCCTTTTGCCAACTCCTTCCTGGAGCCTCTTCAACCCAGACGATCACGCTGATTGGTTATAAACGTGGCGGTGTTCCTCTCGCAATTTTGACACTGCTTATCTGGATTTTTCCTGCCAGTATTCTGATGGGAATTTTTTCCTTCCTGTTTTATTATGTCGGTACTTATCATGTAAGTCTTGATCTTTTTTCTTACATACAACCAATGGCAGTTGGCTTTATCGCGTTCGCTGCTTTTCGCATGTATAAAGTTTCTATTAAGAACAAGATCACATTTATCATCATGATTGTTGGTGCCATTGGAACCTATACCTTTTTTAAAACTCCTTGGGTTTTTCCAATCCTGATTGTGTTAGGTGGAGTTGTAACCAACTTCAGCGACAGAAGAATTCCTGAGAAAGATAATATTAAGCCAAGGCACATAAAATGGACAAACATCTGGTTGTTCATTTTGATTTTTATGGTTGTTGGTTTTTTGAGTGAAACGGCAAGAAAGCAAGACTGGAAACATAAAAGAGCATTCAATCTTACAGAAAATGTTTATCGTTATGGAAGCCTGGTATTTGGTGGCGGCGACGTGTTGATGCCGATGATGTATGAACAATATGTTACCCGGGAGAAATCAAATTATTTATCGAAGGAAGAATATTTAACCGGATGGGGAATTGTTCGCGCTATTCCAGGGCCTGTGTTTTCGGTAACTTCTTATATTGGAGGGATGGTGCTACGTGATTATGGGCCTGGCTGGCAAATATTAGGTTGTTTCATCGGCTGTATTGGTATTTTTTTGCCAAGCGCCTTGCTGGTTTTATTCTTTTTTCCAGTGTGGCAGATTTTAAAAAAATATGTGGTTGTCTATCGTTCTCTCGAAGGCATTAATGCTGTCGTGGTAGGAATTATGTGGGCTTCTTTCCTCTATCTGGTAAAAGATATTTCCATCACAGCTTTGAACACTGTTAGTGTTGTAAATATTCTCGTCATCATTGGCACTTTTTACCTTCTTACTTTTACCAAAATTCCTGCGCCGTTTATTGTTTTGGGCTGTCTACTGATTGGATTTATTTTCTAAATTTTTCAGTAAACGAACTTTAACTCCTTTTATGTTTTGTCGAATTTGGGAAAAAATAGTTGACAATAAAAGTAAAAGAATACTTTTATTTGGCAGTTTATTATCTTTGACTCCTATTATATTATTTATAAAACATTAAATCATGGATACAGCCTTAGGGAACGACAACATTCTGAATGTAACTTTATTAGAGCCAAGATTGAAACATTCAACCATCTTTGAAAGATTTGATGAGTTGATTTCCGGTGAAAGCCTGATTCTCCATAACGACCATGATCCAAAGCCGCTTTTTTATCAATTGTCGGCCCAGAGAGGAGATATTTTTTCATGGGAATATCTGGAACAGGGGCCCCAGTTATTCAGAATAAAAATTACTAAAAATCAACTAGTAAAAGCTGAGCCTAAAGAAGAAGAGGTAAGTAATTCTGTAAAAAAATATATTCTGGACGTGACAGCTATTGACCATAAATTAAAACATCAAACCATTTTTCAGAAGTTTGATGAATTAAAGCCTGGTGAGAGCTTAACCATTCATAATGATCACGATCCAAAGCCTTTGTATTATCAGCTTTTGGGAGAGAGAGGAAATATTTTTACATGGGAATACCTGGAGCAAGGAGAGGATTTATGGCGCATCAAAATCGCAAAACGTGGTGAAGAGCAGGCTGAAGAAACTCTTGGAGACATTGTGGCAAAAGATTTAAGCAAAGCAGAAGTGTTTAAAAAATATGGTTTGGATTTTTGTTGCGGAGGAAAGAAAACAGTAAAAGAAGCTTGCGCAGAAAAGGGGGTTGATTTTACGAAAGTTCAAAAGGAATTACAAAACAGCGATAAAACATCTGTTACTACACGGCCGTTGCCCTATAATGATTGGAGCCTCGATTTTCTTGCTGACTACATTGTAAACACCCATCACAGTTATGTGAAAAAAACAATTCCGGACATCCGTACTTATGCAGACAAAGTTGCTAAAGTTCATGGTGCTCATCATCCTGAATTACTAAAGATCAACAAAATTGCACAGGAAGTTTGCGAAGAAATGTCTTCACATATGGTGAAAGAAGAAACTGTTTTATTTCCTTATCTAAAACAGTTGGTTGCCGCAAAAAATAACGGAACCGAAAAAGTAAAATTTGGTAATCTTGAAACAGTTGAGACACCGATCAGCATGATGGAAATGGAACATGAAGTAGTAGGAAATAATATGGAAGAAATCAGGGAAATAAGTAATAATTATCAAATTCCTGATGATGGATGCGCCAGTTATTCTTTCTTATTTAAAACTTTAGATGAGTTTGAAAATGATTTGCATATTCATGTTCATCTTGAAAATAATATTCTGTTTCCAAAGGCTTTGGATATGGAAAAGAGGTGATTGAAAAACTATGGCTTATTACCATAACCCGGCAGCAGGCCTTCTTAATATCGGTTAGGGTGTTAATGTTTGGAAAATAGGATCGGCCTGTGATGCCGTTTTTGAAACTGATTGTTTTTAGAAAGGTAATTTGATTGTTAACATTTATGAAAAAAAACCTTTTCATTTTTGTCGCAGCTCTGTTTTTATTTACCTGCAATTCTAACACAGATAAAACAGTAGAGAATGCCAAAAGCACTGCTCAGGAGTATCTCCATTCAGTAACATTAACTTTGAATAACGGTGCAAAATGGAAAGCCGATTCTATTACTAATCACCATGTGTTAAACCTGAAAACAGACACCGGTAATTTCCGGATAAAACCTTTTCCAACTGCTGCAGAACATGAACTTTTGAGCACCGATTTGTCAAACAGTTTGAATTGAAAAACGTAAGTGAATACCTTGGCCGGAAGAACATTTTTTAAATCATCAGACAAGGAAGTGGACAGTTACCACATCTATTTTGAATAAACATGATCATTTGCCCCAACACAAAAATTTCTAAAATTCTAAAACAGAATTCCGATGCCCTGGAAGCAATCATCAGCATCACACCGAAGTTTGAAAAATTAAGAAACCCTTTGTTACGCAAACTGATGGCCGCACGCACCAGCATTGGCATGGCTTCAATCATAGCCGGAGTAAGTGTAGAAACATTCTTTGAAAAATTACAACCTTTAGGATTCGAACCAGACAGGGAGACTGAGCCGGAATCAAATACTGAAAAACCAAAACTACCTGCTTATTTTAATTCGCTAAGCCCTCAGCAAATCATTGAGTTTGATGTTCGTCCCATCATTAATTCAGGCGAAGATCCATTGTCATCTATTGTTAAAAAAGTAAAATCAATTCCTCAAAACTGTGCTTTAAAAATTATCAATTCTTTTGAGCCAACTCCCTTAATATCCCTGTTGAAAAAACAAGGATTTGATTCCTTTGTTAATAAAGTAGATGATGAAACTGTAGAAGCTTATTTTTATAAAACAGGCGTTGCTACTGTCCAGTTAAATGAGTCGGAAAATAATTCCGAAGGGTGGGATGAAATGATTAAAAGATTTGAAGCAAAAACAGAAACGGTTGATGTGCGCCAACTGGAAATGCCTCAGCCGATGATGGCAATTTTGGCTGCTCTTGAAAAATTGCCTGAAGACAAAGCATTATTTGTGTATCATAAAAGAATCCCGGTTTTTTTATTGCCGGAATTGAGAGAAAGAAAATTTGATTATCGCATAAAGGAAACTGCGCCAAATGAAGTGCATCTGCTGATTTTTAAAGATTAAAATGTTAACCGGAAATAGTAATACTGGTCTTGCAAAAAACACTTCTTATAAAGTGGTACTACCATTTTATTTGTATGCGGGAATTGCACTTTTGATCGCAACTGTTTTAACCCTTTTTTCCACTCCCGCTTTTTTACAACACTATTTTTATCCAAACACTTTGGCGATCACGCATGTGATGGCACTTGGCTGGGGAACGATGATGATCCTTGGAGCATGCCATCAGCTGGTACCGGTTTTAATCGAACAAAAATTATACAGCGATGCTCTGGCTTATCTTTCTTTCTTTTTTGCTGCGATTGGAATTCCCCTTTTAATTGCAGGATTTTATCAATTTGATTTTGGATGGCCGGCACAAATTGGTGCAGTTTTTATCAACGCCGCAATCATTTTTTACCTGATCAATATGGCTATCAGCATGGCAAAAAGTAAGAAAGAAAATGTGCATGCAGTTTTTATTTTTACTGCAACACTTTGGTTGATCATCACCACCATTGCCGGATTGTTATTAGTCTATAATTTCTCATACAATATTTTGTCAAAAGATTCGCTGAGTTATTTGCCGTTGCACGCTCATTTAGGAATCATTGGCTGGTTTTTATTGTTGGTGATTGGCGTTGGTTCAAGATTGATCCCAATGTTTCTTATTTCAAAATATAGTAACAATAAAATACTGTGGCGGATCTACTTTTTGATCAATTTTGCTTTGATCAGCTTTATCGTTTTCTTTCTGTATTTTAATATAACTGCTCTTTATTTTATTCCATTAACTGCCATTGCAATTGCCTTATTCCTGTTTGGGTCTTATTGTTATAAAAGTTATCATGAAAGAATTCGTAAAAAAGTTGATAATCAGGTAAAAATTTCTTTGCTCTCAGTTTTTATGATGGCGTTTCCCTTAACTTTTTTGCTGATCGTTATTTGTTTGCTTTTATTTTCTGTTAGTAACATTCCTTTAATATTGACTTACGGGTTTTGTATTTTCTTTGGATGGATCACAGCAATTATTTTTGGAATGACTTTTAAAACATTGCCATTTATTATTTGGAATAAAGTGTATCACTCCAAAGCAGGGCTTGGAAAAACCCCGAATCCAAAAGAATTATTTAGTGATAAAATATTTTTAGTGATGGAAATTTCTTATCTCTCCGGATTTATTTTATTCGCGGGCGGAGTGCTAATTTCAAATGAGATAATTTTGAAAATCGCAGCGGTTCTTTTATTGATAGCGGCAGTTTTATACAATGGAAATGTATGGAGGGCAGTAACACATAAACCAAAAAGCCATGAACGAAATAACCAATAATAAAGAAAAATGCGGCCTCGCTTTGGGCGAATTAAAGTTTGTTGAAGATCCTGAAATAGGATTGAACGTTGTTGATCTTGGATTGATTTACCAGATTGATTTTGATGAAGATCAGAAAAAAATTTTCTGTGCACATTCTCTCACAACGCAATTTTGCCCGATGGGTGAAACGATAAATGACGGTGTAACAAATGTACTTCGGCGAACCTTTCCGGATTTTGCAGTTGAAACAATAATCACTTTTGATCCACCCTGGAACTCACAAAAAATTTCAGAAGAAGGAAGAGAATTTTTAAACTTGTAATATGCTAAGCAAGACCTGCAAAACTGCCATCAAAGCCGTAATTTATCTCTGCTCAAAATTTGAAACCGGGCAAAACGCTTCGATTAAAGAAGTTGCAGAATTCATTAATGCGAGTGAACACACCGTTGGTAAAATTTTGCAAACGTTAGTGAAACAAAATGTGATCAAAAGCCTCAAAGGCCCTACAGGCGGCTTTTATATTTCAAAAGAACAAAAAAACAAGCCGATTATTTATATAGTTGAAGCCATTGACGGAAAAGAAATCTTTACCAGCTGTGGATTAGGTTTAAGCAAGTGTTCATCAAAGCATCCGTGCCCGATCCATTACGAGTATAAAGAGGCTCGTGACAAAATGGAAGAGTTATTCAGGGAAAAGAAAGTAAATGATTTGTGCCAACCGGTTAACAATGGCTTGGCTTATCTGATTGGATAATCAGTCTGGAAATTATCTATTGCAACTTTTTGATCGCTGCGAGTATTTCCGCAGGATCCGCCTCCAACCCTTCTTTTTGAAAAGCCAAAACCCCGTTTTTATCCAAAACAGAAATAACATTGCTGTGTGAAAAATTTCCTTCCGCATCTTTTTCAAACTGAACATTCAGTAAAACAGAAAGTGTTCTTACCGCCTTTTCGCTTCCATGAAGCAGGGTCCAATTTTCGTCTAGCCCGGCGCCGTTAGCAAATTTTTTTAGTTGTTCCGGACGGTCTCTTTCCGAATCGAAGCTCACTAATAAAAAATTCACTTTCGCGTTTTCATCTTTTAATTTTCCTTCAATGTTTTTTATATCTGCGGTTAAACGCGGACAAGCATAAGTGCAATGTGTGAAGATCATTCCAACCACAGTTGGTTTGCCTTCAAAAGAAGAAAGAGTAATCTCTTTATTGTCCTGGGTTTGAAATGTATCAGTAAGCTGGTAAAGGCTTTCAGAAGAAATGGTTCCGACAGGGGCCACATTTTGTTTTGGTAATTCACCGGTAAATGCAGATTTGTTTTCCGGGTTTGAACAACCAAATAGCAAGACAGTTAATAACGAAAAAAGTAAGAATTTCATTTTATTTATTTTAGATCTTTTGCACATCGAAATCCAAGATTTGGAATACAATAATTTCCTTTCAGGCTTGCGCGGTAACTAAAGCGCAGGTAAGTTGCATAATCAGATTTATCCGAAACGTTCAACGCACCGGCAGCACAAAAATTTTTCAGTTCGTCTTCATCGTTTCCTCTTGAATCCGTTGAAGCAATAAAACTATTAAAATTAAATGTCCATTCCCAAATCAATCCATTCATATCATACAATCCAAATTCATTTTGGTAAGTTGATTTTACATTCGGAAGAACCGGCAAGTTTGGTTGTGTATACCAATTCAAAATATAATCGGTAAGCGATTTTTGTTTGATATTTTTGGGAACTCCCCTGGCCGCAAGCTCCCATTCAGCAACGGTTGCCAATCTTTTATTTTTCCATTTGCAATAAGCTTCCGCTGCGAACCAGGATACATTTACGACAGGCGAATTGTAAATTTTTTTATTCGATTCTCCAATTGACAAATCACTTTTCCAGTGTCTTAAATAATTTGTGTCAGCAAAAAGCCTGTTCACTTTTGATCTTCTCCATTGGGGGTTTGCTTTTACAAATTCCAAAAATTCCTGGTTCGTAACGGCAGTTTCGTCCATTTTGAAAGCGGCTACAGCAACAGGTTTATTGCTTTTTGTACTAAAAAAGGGTTTGTATTTACCTGCGGTAACCAGTACCATTTTTTTTTCAAAAACAACTGGTTTCTTCTGGGCATTTACAGTTCCAAAGACAGCAATTATCAAAAAAAAGCTTATAAAATATCTCATTTTTTTCAGAAATCATTTCTGATATTTACGGTTTCAGTTTCTGATATATTGAATGATTTTCAGCACCTGTAACTTTAATCTGTGCAATGGCACCTTTGTTAAATGCACGGAAAATAGAATGATCGACCAGGTTGATTACTTCAGGGACCTGCATCTTCATTTCTACGATTGTTGCTCCTCCGGCAGGAATTAATGTAGTCTGAACATCGGTGTTCACTTCTGAACCAGCTTCTGTATACACTTTGGTAAATAATTGTCCTATCGGATGGAAAGAAGAAACCAAATTCGGACCGCCGTTTCCAACGTATAATCTTACTGTTTCGCCGACTTTTGCCTGTAATGCATTTGGACCGGTTGTTGAACGAACTCTTCCATTAAACAAAACATAATCCGGGTTTTCTGCAAGTGCTTTTGTTTCATCAAAATCCTGCAAACCTTTTGCATCAAATTTCCCTTTTGTATAAAAATCGCCTTGCATTAAATAATATTCACGATCAACTTTTGGCATTCCGCCTTGAGGTTCAACCAATATCAAACCATACATCCCGTTTGCAATGTGTAAAGGAACGGGGCCGGTTGCACAATGGTAAACATACAAACCGGCATGCAAAGCACGAAATTGAAAATGAGTTGATTGTCCAGGAGCGGTTGCGGTTGCGTCTGCACCACCACCAGGGCCAATTACAGCGTGAAGATCAATGCTATGAGACATCTTGCTGTCGGGCGAATTTTTCAACGTAAAATCAACCAGGTCTCCTTGTCTAACCCTGATAAAATTTCCTGGCACATGACCGCCAAATGTCCAGAAGGTATATTCCGAACTATCAGAGATTGGCATTACTTTTTCAATAGTTTCCAATTGAACCATGACCTTTTTTGGGGAAGTATATGTCAATGGTTTTGGAACATTCGGAGCATTGGTTAACTCGGCTGTAACAGTTCCAGTCAGAACTGTGTCTATGTTGGAGGCACCAGAATCGTTGCCAGGATTTGTTTTGCATGAAGCAATGAAAAAAGAAACGGAAATAAAAAGAATCATAGGGAGAAAAGCTGGTTTCCAAAGATGATCGGTTTTTACAAAATGTAACATATCTATTGTTTTATATTTTTAATTGTTAAAGCACTGCGAAATTATGTTCGAAATTGCGCTGCAAATTTCCCTCTGATTATCATTTTTAAAAATAACTTTCATCATTAAAAAATATGAGCCTGCTCATATATTATCCGATTGGTATGATTTGACAATTCCAGTTATAATGCCTTATATAACATACCGGAGAACGACTATTTATTATAAACCATAAAATACCGTGGGCGATTTTTGTTTTAAAGATATGTGAATACCAGCAGCCAACTTTATATCTTTTATTATATCATAGTTAAAAGAAACATTCTCCTGGCTTGCAGCAGATGAAAATTAGTGTGATGTTAACTTCCAATTTCTATTCTCTATCAGCCTAAAACATCATAATCATTTGATTAAATCGCCGTTTCAACGCTACTGTTCTATTTTTGTAAGAACTTTCCAATTCTTTAAAAAATTTTACTGATGGATAAACTACTTCAGGGCGAGCAGGAAAAATTTAAAGCAATATTTCAGAATGCCTCTCTTGGCATTTTGGTTATTAATAAAACCGGCACTATCATTCTTGCAAATGATTTTTTGCTGAAACAATTTGGATATGAAAGTTCTGATGAATTGGTTGGCAAAAAAGTAGAAGTACTTATTCCAAAACGTTACCATCATGAACATGTTTCCGATAGAAATATTTATATGCAGCATCCGGAAACACGGCCGATGGGAATGGGCAGAGATCTTTTTGGCGTCACAAAAGAAGGAAAAGAGATTCCGCTGGAGATCAGTTTGAGCAGTTATTCCAGCAATGATGAGCTTTTTTCGATTGCCTTTATCAGCGACATCAGTGCGAGAATTGAGGTACAAAATAAATTGCGCGAGCAAAGGATTGCGCTTGCTTCAATAAATAAAAAAATGGAAGCATTGAATGAGGAACTTGAAAGAAAAGTAGAAAAAAGAACTTCCAAATTGCGCGATACAATGGAAAAATTAGAAGCGTCAAAAGATGAGCTTTCAAAAGCGTTGAACAAAGAAAAAGATTTGGGCGATTTAAAGAGTGCGTTTGTTTCGATGGCCTCACACGAATTCAGAACTCCGCTCAGCACGATACTTTCTTCGGCATCCTTATTGGCAAAATATAAACTGACCGAAGAACAAGAGAAACGGGATAAACATGTTTTAAGAATTAAATCTTCTGTAATTAACCTCAATAATATTTTGAACGAGTTCCTTTCTCTCGGGAAAATTGAAGATGGTAAAATCACAAAACATGATTCTGTATTCAATATTAAAGAATTGATCAGTCAGCAAATAAATGAAATTGCAGAAATTTTTAAGCCGGGCCAACAGGTAGAATATCTGCATTCCGGTAATGCGGATGTAGTATTGGATCCGGTTTTATTCAAAAATATTCTGATCAATCTTCTTTCTAACGCAGCAAAATTTTCTGCAGAAAATAAGCCCATCTTTGTTACAACTAAAGTAAAAAAACATATTTTAAAATTTTCGATTAAAGATGAGGGAATGGGAATTTCAGAAAAGGATCAGGATCATTTATTTGAAATTTTTTATCGCGCTACAAATGCAATGAATATTCCGGGAACCGGCCTTGGACTTCATATCGTGGCAAAATATGTTGAAATTATGAACGGGAAACTTGAAATAAAAAGCGAGTTGGATGAAGGAACAGAAATAAATATAATCTTTGCACAATGACAAAAGTATTATTAGTAGAAGACAACAATGAGATAAGAGAAAATACACGTGAAATTCTCGAGCTTGCCGGTTATGAAATCGTTACCGCTGCAAATGGAAAAGAAGGTTATGAAGTCTCCGTTCGGGAAAATCCTGATTTGATTATTTGTGATATCATGATGCCGATTTTGGATGGTTATGGATTGTTGCACCTCATTAATAAAAATGATAGTTTAAGAAGTATTCCTTTCATTTTTCTTACTGCAAAAACCGAACGGGTTGATTTCAGAAAAGGCATGGAGATGGGCGCCGACGATTATATTACCAAACCATTTACAGACATAGAATTATTAAATGGAATCGAAAGCCGGTTGCAAAAAATAAAATTTCAGCAGGAGCACGCAACGATTTCAAATAATCTCCATGATTTTTTTGATGAAATAAAAAACGAAGACGCGCTTGATCAGTTGACTGCTTCAACGGTTACCAATCAATACAAAAAAAAACAGCGTGTATATTCTGAAGGAAATCATCCTCACAGTTTATATTATTTAAATTCAGGAAAAATACGGACCTACAAAATAAATGAATTGGGAAAAGAACTGACTATCAGTTTGTATAACGCCGGTGATTTTTTCGGTTATAATGCGCTTCTTGAAAATTCAGTTTATAAAGAAACGGCTGAAACTTTGGAAGAAAGTGAGATCAGCACTATTCGACGCGAAGACTTTGAAATTCTGATCAACAATAATAAAAAAGTGGCACAAAAATTTATCAAACTTCTTGCTCATAATGTTTCAGAAAAAGAAGAACAATTAATTAATCTTGCTTATAATTCACTCCGAAAAAGAGTAGCTGATTCTATCATTGTTTTATCAAAAAAATACAAAAAAGAAAGCAATCCGGATTTTATTATCTATATCTCAAGGGAAGATCTGGCTCATATTGCGGGAACTACCACGGAATCTTTGATCAGAACATTAAGCGATTTCAAAAATGAGAAACTGATTGAAGCGGAGGCAGGATATGTAAAAGTGTTGAACGAAAAAAAACTGCTTGAAATGTTGAATTAGTAACGGGAATCGGCGGGCATTTTTTCATGAAATTCTTTGGAAAGAGTCAAATATTTTTTTTTGAATTGTAAAATCTCCCCGCGCAATTTTACCAGGTTCTCACGCCTGTTATCAGAGATTGCTTCATCAGGTTTGTTATTACCCGTGATTTCCTGAAAATCTTTCATTAATTTTTTCGACATTTCATCTTTCAGTAATAATTCGTTTTGAAAATATTCTGCAAGCTGCAAAAAATTCCTGTCCTCGCTATCATCGACAATTTCACTCAACCGGTATTTTAATAAAGCATTTTGCTGACGCAAATCTTCAAGAATTTTTTTCCACGAATCAGGCTCTTTCAATTTTGCTTTCATTTAATTTTATTGACGCGCAATTTTAAAAAGTCAAAAATGAGCAAATTATTGGCCTGAAAAAATGAGCGCCAGCATTGCATAAGATGATTTAAATCATACAAAAGAAAATTACAATTGAAATGTAAAAGAGATTAAAGTAAAATCAACGGGTTTGGTCTTTTTTAAAAAACCGAATTTGGCTTATCGCTTCAGGCTTAACAGTATCTGTTTTATGGATACTGAGCGCTATCCATATTAATCCAACTCCTATAACAATGGCAGCATAAAATAAAAGAATGCTGGCATAAGGAAGCGCCTGGAAATTCAAAACTTCAAACCCCTGCAACATCAAAATCAGCTCCTGTGCAAGCACTCCGGCAGCAAAAATCAATACCCCGGTTTTTGAAATGCTTCTTTTCTCTTCAACCAATATTTCATTGATATATCCAAGAATAAAAAAGGAAATAATCACTAAAAAAGATAAATGCAAATAGCCAATCACGATCGGCCTGAAACCAAATGCATAATTACTGAAAAATGGAACAATAGAAAGTGTTTGCAAAATAATTTTTAGCACAAAAGCGATCGCTGACATGATCCATAAATACCGGGTTGTCTTGGTGACTTTTCTCGGAGTATTTTTCTTGACGACAGGAAAAATTTTTACAAAATAAAACAAAACCAATAGCTGTAAAATGCCGGAAATATTTGCAAGCAGGTGCAATGAGCGCGGCAATTTTAGCCAAAGAATAGAGAGCAAATAAGTCGGTGCGACCGTCATGGCCATTATCACAAAAAGATGCCTGTTTATGTCTGGTGAATGCAAAAACTTTTTTTCAAATAAATAAGAAAATACCAATCCAAAACTCACAAATAAAAACCAGCCGTTATATTGAAAATGAAGGAAAAAATATAAGGCGGCAAAATAATAATCCTGAACAGTACTAAAATTTACCATCAGATACGCCAAAGTTATTTCTCCAAAAGAAGCGATTGCCATAAGCACCAAAGCAGCCTTAAACCATTTGGTTGCATAAGAAGGGTCTTTTACTTTATTTAAGTCCTGCCAATAAAAAATAATAAAAAAATAAGAAATAAGAATAGAGGCAATAGAAAAAGCAATAGAAAAATATCCATATCCCTGAACAATAAATGCCGCAAACATCCCGTAAGCCGTAAAACAGGCGACACCCAAAACCCAGTTGTATTTTTTATAATTGGCAATCACATTTTGTCGCAAAAGATAATTGATCATTAATACCATCAGCACAACAGTGACCCAGCCCATAAAAGCAAAATTGGAATGTGCATACAATAAATGTTTTTGATTAACTGCTGGTAGCCTGAAATTAATTTTGTATCTCATTGTTATTCCGGCCAGCGCCACAATACAAAAATTAATGAGTGAGATCTGAAGCCAATTTCTTGTACTGAATCTTTTATTTTGCATATTCTTCGAGGTTAAATTGCTTTGAAGGCCGCCGAAAATAAATTACCTGGCTGGTACGAAATATGATGCAGATCATTTCTGATACAACTACTTTATGATTAATCTCATAAAAATTAGTATTTTAGATTCGTAATATTGCAAAGTAAATTAAAAAAAAGCGTCATGAAAAAATCGATTGTCTTTTCTACTCTAATTTTTGTTGTTGTCCTTTTTTTCGTCGCTTGCAACGGCTCGGGCGATAAGTCAGGCACAAACACTACACAACCAGAAGCTACAGAAGCAACCACCGATACGGGTACCGCTTCAACTTCAGAAAATCCATCTTATGATCCTAACCGCGGGGAGGGAAAGTTTCATGATGTGAAGTTATCTGCCAACCTGGATCCTAAAATGGCACATGAAGGACAGGAGATTTATGATTTAAAGTGCAGTTCCTGTCATAAACTTACTGATGAAAGGCTGGTTGGTCCAGGCTGGAAGGGTGTTACAACACGTCACAAACCAGAATGGATTATGAATTTTGTTACAAATACTGATGATATGCTTGACAAAGATCCTAAAGCACAGGCAATGCTGGAAATTTGTATGGTAAGAATGCCTAATCAGAATTTAACTGATGATCAGGCCCGTGAAATTTTAGAATTTATGCGTAAAAATGACGGAGTGAAATAATAATTTTCATTGTTTAAATATAGATGTAACCGGGTATAAGTTTTTTATACCCGGTTTTTTACGAATAACCTTTTTTAAAACGATTCTTCGGGAGACAAGATTACATAAATCCGTAATCCAAAACTCTTCTTAAATATTTTCCGTCCTGGATGATCCACGTTACCTCATAGCTACCCGTTTTGTCTTTGCAGAACAGATACAGGTAAACCTTGTGGCCGTCTTTTGACTTGTAAACCGCGTCTGTTGTTCGTTCTACGCCTTTATCCAAATAAGTAAAATTCAAATTAAAAAGATCAGAATAGGCAGCCGGTGGAATAGATACCGTATCACTATTTATAATCATAGAAACTTCGCTGATCTCTGTTTTTGGAACTTTACTATAATTCCCATAGTAGGCTTTGCGGTCAATTCTTACTAAATACTTTTCGTCAAAAGAAAGTTTATGTTTAGCCGGATCAAAGGGTGCAATTTTTACTTTCGCTTTAATTCCATCACCTTCAAAAACAATTGAATCGTTAGTTAATTTAGTATAAGGAATTTTTTCTAATGGTAGCAAGCCAACACTTTCACTTATTCCTGATAAAGTAAATGTTGCCAGATCTGAACGAATATCTTTTGTATGAAACCTGTCGAAGGATTCTGTTTTCCTTCTGGAATCCGGCATGTCAAAATCCTGTGCTGAAGACACTTTTACAAAAAAGATCACGATGAAAAAAATCAAAAAAGATTTTATGCTTTTCATGAATGAAATATTTATTAGCGTACGAAAAAACCAATTTTATTTCACCTGAGGATAACCTTTGGAAATCCAATCGGTCTTGATATTGTCGGGTAAATTGAGCAAATGGAAATTGGTAAACTTCATTTCTTTCAGTAACGCAACGGCAGGCCTTACATCAGGGCAATGATCAAAAGGACAGCAGCCGCAATAAATGACAATGTTAGTGTCCCTGGATAATTTGCTGATTGAGTTTTTAAACTTTTGAAGATTTTGAGAATCTTTTACCATTCCAATATCAATAGAATGAGGAATTACCACCCCTGGACCAATACAATAAATCAATGGCAGATCTTTGTTTGATTCTATTGTTTTAGCAAATGCCGCAGGTTGAATTAATTCATCTTTTGTCCAGTTTAGCGGTTTTTGCGCTTTGCACTGCTGAAAGCCAAAAGAAATCACTGCAAAAGAAAAATAAAAAATTATTTTTTTCATATTCACTGTTTCTTCAAAAATAAAATAAAATCACTTTTAAAGTAATCAATTAACTTTTATACTGCATTATTTTTTAAAAACAGTCGTATCCAAAACAACGCGATTTTCTTCTCTGTCTTTTTTTGCTTTCTTTTTAAAAAATCCACGCAATAAAAAATTATGCTGAACAGCTTCAAGATCTTCATCGAGTTTTTTGCTGGCAGATTCCAAATTTTGTAAAGTAATTTTCAAACCAGCGGCTGTTTTTTCATCACCAAGTAACATTCCGGCAGGAGAATTTTTATTTTGTAAACCTTCGCTGACCGTATTGGTTGTTGTTTGCAAATTGTTCATTACTTCTTTTGATTTATCGGCAACCTGCTGCAATTGGGAAACTGTTGAGCGCAGGTTATTAAAGATCATCGTGTCAGAAACCAGATCATTGGCAAAAGTTCCTTTATCATTTAATTTAGCGGTATATCCGGAAACATTCGCCGAAAGTCTTTCAAGATTTGACGATGCTTTTTGTAAAGTAAGAACGGTATTATTTAATTCATTGGCGAAAGTTTCATCTGTAAGCAGTTTCCCGACAGAACCTTTTCCGGCAGCCATTTTTTCGCTGATCATCTTAAAATTATCCGTTATTGCAAGCAGGTTATCATTGTTCTTTGCAAGCGTAGCCATCATTTCATCAGTGCTTAATAATTTGTCATTATTCAAAATATCGCCCTCTTCTATTGGCGGAGTTTTCGAGGTGCCCCCATAAATTTCAATTATTTTATTTCCAATTAAACCATCAGTAGAAATTTTTGCTTCTGCATTTTTATGAATAAATGGAACCGATTGTTCCTGGATATTAATGTCAACTTCAACTCTTCCGTTTCCTATAAGGGTTACTTTTTTGATCGTCCCAACTTTTACTCCCGAAAACCAAACATTGTTTCCTTTTTGTAATCCATTGACGTTTTCAAAATATGTTTTTACTGAAATTGATGAGGCGAAAGTTTTCTTTTGTGAACCCAATGTTAGTATCGTCCATATGAATATGCCAAGTCCCAGGAAAATAAATATTCCCACTATTACCGCTCGTTTGCTTCCTGTTGATCTCATAATTAATGAATAAAATTGTATTTATAAAAATTTTGTATTCTTTCATCTGTACTGCTAAAAACCTCGTCAAAAGTACCCTGCTTAATGAATTTACCATCAAATAACATAGCAATTTTATCGCCGGTTGTTTTTGCACAGGTAAGGTCGTGTGTAATAATGATCGAGGTAGTATTGAACTGGTGTTTCACCTGGTTGATCAAATTGTTGATTTCAATACAGGTGATCGGATCAAGGCCGGATGTAGGTTCATCATACAACATGATTTTTGGACGAAGAATTAATGTACGTGCAATTCCAATTCTTTTTCTCTGTCCGCCAGATAATTCCGATGGCATTTGATTAATGGATTGCAATAACCCTACCGCATCCAAAACTCTTTCTATTGCAGTTATTCTTTCTTTCTTTGACAAATGTTTTGAATGCCGCACCAATGGAAAATCTAAATTTTCACGAACGGTCATGCTATCATATAATGCGCTGCTTTGAAAAGAAAATCCAATCTGCAATCGAAGTTGCTGCAACTCTTTATCAGTTAACAATTCCACTTCTTTTCCTAAAACATTTACGCTTCCTTTGTCCGGTTTTAATAATCCACAAATAATTTTGATCAGCACCGATTTTCCGGTTCCGGACCTTCCTAAAACCACTACATTCTCTTTATTATGCACTTCAAGGTTTACGCCACGTAACACATGATTATCATCAAAAGATTTGTAAAGATCCATGATGGAAATGACGGGTTCGTTTTGTATATAATTTTCATTTCCCATTTCCATTACGGCCTGATACTATTAGTTATCTGAACAATTAAAATTTCTTCTATAAAAATTAAAAACATCGAAAGCACTACCGATAAATTAGCCGCCTTTCCCACTCCTTCCGTTCCATTTTTTGCATGAAATCCCTTGTAACAAGCCACCATTCCGATTGTAAATCCATAAACAATACTTTTTATTAAGGAAGAAAAAATATCAAGAAAAGAAATTTTTTCAAAAGCCTGTTGAAAAAACGTGATAAAACTGGTCATTTCATTTTGATGAACATTAATAAACGCCCCCATCATCGCCACAAAACCTGTGTAACACATCAACATCGGAATCATTAATGTGGTTGCCAAAACGCGGCTCACTACCAAAAACTTAAATGGATTTACCGCTGAAACCTCCATCGCGTCTATTTGTTCTGTAACCTTCATCGAGCCCAGTTCTGCGGCAATATTGGATCCAACTTTTCCGGCACATATTAATGCTGTTACCAAAGGAGCCAAAGCACGGATAATTGCAATAGCAACAAGACTTGGCAGCCATGACGTAGCACCAAATTCTGACAGAGAAGGCCGCGATTGCTTGGTAAAAACAAGTCCCGTAATGAACCCGGTAAGTGTAATTAAGAAAAGCGACTTATAACCAACTTCATAACATTGTTTAATGATTTCTTTGATCTCGTAAGGAGGCTTAAATAGTTCTTTAAAAAACCGGATAATAAATTGAGCCGCGGAATAAAGGTTGACAAAAAACGCATCCATTTTTTTGGAGATCAGGTTTTTTTCGGCAGGTTTTATATTCATCATGCGGTTCAGTGCTTTTATTCATTTGAAAGCAAAGATGACTCCTGAAAATTAAAATCAATAACTTTTTTATTTGAACAACTTCTATAAACCTAAATTTCAGCATGATAATTGAAAGATTTTTATTACATACGGTAAAAAAGATTTATCTTTTCAAATAAAATATCAATTTATGACACTCGTCGGATTTCTCATACTTTTATTAATTGCCGCTCTTTGTGGTGGCATTGGTCAATCGCTTGCCGGCTTTGATCTCGGCGGATGTTTGGTATCAATCTTTGTCGGCTTTATTGGCGCTTACATTGGTTTGTGGATCGCTCAGAAAATGGGCTTGCCTGATTTTTTTACAATTAGTATTCAGGGGAAGCCGTTCCCGGTAATCTGGGCCATCATTGGTTCGGCCATTTTTACATTTATTATTGCTCTGCTTCGAAGAGCATTTACGGGAAGGGGTGATTAATTTGCCTAAAGAAATACTGCCTCAAAATGTTGAATAATTTCCCTGTTATTTGCTAAAAAAATCTGGGTTTTTCCGCTGTTTCATTAGTTTTTTAAATTTCATAGAGTATATTTGACGCTCAAAAGGATTTTTAAAAGCCAATGTTCAATCTCATTTTATTTGGCCCTCCGGGCAGTGGAAAAGGAACTCAGTCAGAAAAACTGATTGCAAAATATCATTTGAAGCACCTTTCAACCGGCGATTTATTAAGAAGTGAGATTTCAAATAAAACTCCATTAGGTTTAGAAGCAAAAATGTTCATGGATAAAGGGAACTTAGTGCCTGATGAAGTAGTAATCGGAATGATTGGTGATGCTTTAGATAATAATCCTGGTGCAGAAGGGTTTTTATTTGATGGTTTCCCCCGGACCGCAAAACAAGCAGAAGAATTAGACCGGCTGCTCACAATCAAAAACACCTGCATTGATGTAATGCTAGCCCTTGATGTAAGTGAGGAAGAGCTTGTAAAACGTTTGCTTAAACGTGGTGAAACAAGTGGCCGTACAGACGATAGCAACGAACAGGTAATCAGAGCACGCATTATAGAATATCACAAAAAAACAGCTGCCGTTGCTGATTATTATCAGCAGGAAAATAAAGTGGTCATGGTGAAAGGAGAGGGAACTGTTGAAGAAATTTTTTCACGCCTTTCTGATGAAATTGAAAGACTGATGAAGGTTGATAATTGTTGAGGAAATTAACGTTTTTATTTCCCCCTTTATTCTCATTCTCTTTCTATTTGCACGTGTTTTTTAATGCATCTTCTGCATTAAATTAAAAAATGTAAGCAACGATCCGTTTGGCGGCGCTGATATGCAAATTTTCAAAAAGTTTTCTTCTTCCAATTCGTGTAAATTCGTATTATAATTAACAACTTTAACGTTACTATGAAGCTTGGAAATTATATAACAGGAAAATGGATTGAAGGTGATGGCGAAGGCCAACAATTATACAATGCCGTTAACGGGGATGTAATTGCTACAGCTACTACCAAAGGCCTTGATTTTGCTGCCATTCTCAATTATGGAAGAACGGTTGGAAGCCCGGCCTTGAGAAAAATGACTTTTCAGGAACGCGGAAGAATGTTGAAAGCCCTTGCGTTGCATCTTTTAGAACATAAAGAAAAGTTTTACCGGATAAGTTATAAAACCGGCGCAACCCGCGCTGATAGCTGGGTTGATATTGAAGGCGGAATCGGAAATCTTTTTTCCAATGCCTCTCTAAGAAGAAAGTTGCCAAATGAAATTTTTGCTTTAGACGGAGATAATATAGGTTTGGGTAAAGGTGGGACTTTTGCCGCGCAACATATTTTATTGCCAAAAGAAGGTGTGGCGCTTCACATCAACGCTTTTAATTTTCCCGTCTGGGGAATGTTGGAAAAGATCGCAGTCAATTTATTGGCTGGCGTTGCAGCAGTTGTAAAACCAGCCTCTATCACTTCTTATTTAACTGAAGCTGTTGTCAGAGAAATTATTGCTTCAGAAATTTTGCCGCAAGGCGCGCTGCAATTGATTTGCGGAAGCGCCGGAGATATTTTGGACCATGTTACTTCACAGGACGTGATCACTTTTACCGGTTCGTCCTCAACAGGATTGATGTTGAAATCAAATTTGAATGTGCTTCACGAAAATGTTGCTTTTAATCTGGAAGCAGATTCTTTGAATTGCATTGTCCTTGGAAATGATGTAACGCGCCAAATGCCTGAATGGGATATTTTTATAAAAGAAGTTCGTAAAGAAATGACCTCAAAAGCTGGGCAAAAATGTACTGCAATCCGAAGAATTTTCGTTCCAGAAAATAAAATGGAAGATGTCTGGATAGCGATCAGCAAATCTTTATCCCAAACAACTATTGGAAACCCCGAAAATGAAAAAGTGAGAATGGGTCCGCTAGCCGCGCAATCTCAAAAACAGGAAGTTCTGCAACAAGTTCAAAAATTACTCGCTTCTTCACAAATACTTTACGGAAGTCTTGATAGTGTTGAACTCATTGACGCAGATGACAAAAAAGGTGCTTTTATGAGTCCTTTATTGTTGAAAAATGAACAGCCTTTTAAAAGTAATGAAGTGCATAATGTCGAAGCATTTGGTCCGGTTAGTACCATTATGCCTTATAAAAATATTGACGAGGCAATTGCGCTTTCAAAGCTAGGAAAAGGAAGTTTATGCAGTTCTGTTGTTACCGTAAATGAACAATTTTCGAAGAATTTTATTTTAGGTGCAGGCACTTTTCATGGAAGAATTTTAGTTTTAAACCGGGATTGTGCAAAAGAAAGTACGGGGCATGGATCACCTTTGCCAATGTTGATCCATGGAGGGCCGGGACGCGCAGGAGGTGGTGAAGAAATGGGTGGTTTAAGAGGAATAAAACATTATATGCAAAGAGTTGCGGTGCAGGGTTCTCCAACGATGCTTACCGCCATTACCAATGTTTATCAGCCCGGCGCCAAAGCAACTAAGACAGAAATTCATCCGTTTAAAAAATACTTTGAAGAGCTGAAGATTGGCGATCAGTTGATCACCGGAAATAGAAAAATAACTTCAGAGGATATTGACCGGTTCGCTGATTTAAGCGGCGATCATTTTTACGCTCATATTAAAACAACCGATTTCAGTGATTCAATGTTTGAACAACAGGTGGCGCATGGTTACTTTATTATGAGTGCTGCTGCCGGTTTGTTTGTTGACAGCTATGAAAAAAATCCGGTTCTGCTGAATTATGGAATTGAGGAGTTGCGTTTTACAAAACCTGTTTATCCGGGAACTGTAATTTATATTAAATTGACATGCAAAGAAAAAATTGAACAGGAATTAAAGGAAGTTACCCCTGAAACTGCGCATGTAAAAGGAATTGATATCCCGAAAGGAATTGTAAAATGGTATGTGGAAGTTTTGGATGAAACAGAGGAGCCATTAGTGGGAGTTGCCACTATTTTGACAATGGTTAAAAAGAAATATTAACTTTATAAAATGGAAATCAGGAATCTAAATGAGTTGGAGAATTTTTTTCGAAAGAGGTAAATTCTCCGGAAATTAAATGGCATACAATTAAAGGATTTCGAAACAGAGTGGCACATGAATATGTAAATATTGATCAATTAATAGTATTTTATATAAAACAATCTTCCAGAATTAGTATTACAAATAAGTAATTGTATTAAAAGACAGCTTGAAGATGGAGTGTTTAATAAAAATGAGTTAGAAATTTCTAAGGGAAGTATTTTTTATGAACATATAAACTTTTCACTGCTTCAATAACGATTTTTATGAATCAAGTAAAAGAGGGATACGTCACATCTCATACAGAACATGGAATAACCACCATTGAATTTTTTCATCCGCGCAGCAATTCCCTTCCTGGAAGAATCCTGGATGAACTGGCGCAGGAAATACATTATGCCGGTACTCATGATACGAAAGTTGTCATCCTTAAAAGCGGAGGCGACGGTGCTTTTTGTGCTGGCGCAAGCTTTGATGAATTAATTGCAGTGAAAACCGAAAAGGAGGGAACAGATTTCTTCAGCGGATTTGGAGATGTGATCAATGCAATGAGAAAATGTACTAAACTTATTATCGGAAGAATTCATGGAAAATGTGTGGGAGGCGGTGTCGGACTTGTGGCAGCGGTAGATTATGCCATTGCCGTCAAGGATTCAGAAGTAAAATTAAGTGAGCTTTCCCTTGGCATTGGACCATTTGTAGTGGGCCCGGCAGTAGAAAGAAAAATTGGTGTGTCGGCCTTCAGTCAACTTGCAACTGATGCCACGCTTTGGAGAAATGCGGACTGGGCAAAACACAAAGGTTTGTTTGCTGAAGTTCATCAATCTGTTCAGGACATGGATGAATCTATTGATCGGCTTGCAAATTCATTAGCTCATTCCAATCCTGAAGCGATGGTAGAAATGAAAAAAATGTTTTGGCATGGAACAGAAGACTGGGACCATTTATTAAAAGAACGTGCAAAAATAAGTGGAAAATTAATCTTGAGTGATTTCAGCAAAAAAGCAATTGAATCTTTTAAGAACAAAGGCCAAAAAAGATCATAAATAACTGTCGTTTTTAAATTACGCTTTTAAACATTTTTTTATGCAATGGATGGGAAGAAGGGAAAGCAGTAACGTTGAAGACCGTCGGGGAATTTCAGGCGGAGGGCTGGCTGTTGGCGGCGGAGTTATCGGTGTGATATTTATTCTTGCAAAGTTTCTATTGGGTGGCGGCGACCTTAATGATCTCAGTCAGTTAGTTCAACAATCTCCGCAGCAACAAACAGAAATGTCGACCGATGAAAAAGCGGCGCAGGAGAAAGAGGCCGCCTTTGTAAAAGTTGTTCTGGCAGACACAGAAGATGTTTGGACCAAACTTTTCAACGACATGGGCCGAACTTATACTGATCCAACCTTGGTTCTTTTTAGTGGCACTACCACTTCCGGTTGCGGAAATGCAAGCGCTGAAACCGGCCCCTTCTATTGTCCCGCCGACCAGGATTTATATATTGATCTCTCTTTTGCCCAGCAGTTAAGCGATCAGTTTGGCGCAACGGGTCAATTTGCAATGGCGTATGTCGTCGCTCATGAAGTAGGTCATCATGTGCAGGATTTATTAGGAGTGACTGCAAAGATGGAACAGCTCCAACAGCAGCTAAGCCAAACCGAATATAATAAATATTCTGTCCGGCTTGAATTGCAGGCAGATTTTTATGCTGGAATCTGGGCACATTATGACCAGAAAATGAAAAACGTAATTAATTCCGAAGATATTAAAGAAGCGCTTGATGCCGCCAATGCAATCGGCGACGATCGTCTTCAACAGGAATACCAGGGAGCGGTAACGCCCGATTCCTTTACTCATGGCACTTCAGCAGAAAGAATGTATTGGTTTAAGAAGGGTTATGAAACCGGCGATCTGAAGCAGGGAAATACGTTTGCTGCGGGAAGTTATTAATTTGAAAAGGCGAAAATCTGAAACAGTCAATACATCACTTGGCAATTATTACAATAAAAACTTCTTCTGTTGGTTTTGCCTAAATATTTTTTTGTAATGGGAGTATTGCATCTCGGACAAGTTGTTTTCGTGTGTGCCAGCCAGTGTTTTCGCAGTACATATTTCTTCTTCCAATCCAGAAATTCAAAACTGTAATTCCGCGCTTCTTTAATTAATTCATTTATTTTTTTCACAGGCAAATCACCGACCCTACTTTCAGGATGAAGGCGCATTCTGAAAAGCACTTCGTTTTTGATGATGTTTCCAACTCCGGCAAAAATATTTTGATTAAGCAGTGCATCACAAACCAGTGCATCAGGAATTTCTTCTAATTTTTTTTTGGCCGCTTTTGGATCCCATGCATCACTCATTACATCTGCTTTCCAATCGTAAACTTCATCCAGATTTTTTTCGATAAATTTTACAGAGCAGGCATAAAAATTTATTTCACCTTTTTCAAAAAGTAATCGCAATCGTGGCGCACGATCTTTCTGTTCATTGATTTTATAACTGCCAAAAAGCATGAAATGAATTTTGACCGCGAAGCTTTTAAAACAAATTAAAAAATGCTTTCCCCAGCTTTTAAAATCCTGTATCTTCTGGCCTGCCAACCGCTGAATATCCTGCTTGCTGTTGCCTTCCACCTCAATAATTTTCTTCCCGATAAAAGGTTGAACCTCTTCTTTAAGAATAACGATCGACGGGCCTTCGGGCATGAATGAAATTTTTGTTTGTGCTTCAAAAGTTAAACCAACATTTTTTAGCACAACTCAATTGAAACCCTTTAAATTTGTTTGAACAGCAATCTTCATGAGCGATAAGTTAAACGAGCCGGTATTTTTCGTTTCGCCATTTTCTTTCAGAAAATGGCTTGAAAAAAATCATAGTAAAGCCAAAGAATTATTGGTTGGATTTTATAAAGTAAACAGCGGCAAACAAAGTATCACATGGAGCGAATCTGTTGACGAAGCGATTTGTTTTGGCTGGATTGACGGCGTTAGAAAATCAATAGATGCAGAAAGCTATTCGATTCGGTTTACTCCAAGAAAAGCGGGTAGTATCTGGAGCAAAATCAATATTCAGAAGGTTGAAAATTTGTCAAAACAGGGATTAATGCATCCGGCAGGAATAGCCGCTTTTGAAAAAAGAGAAGCACATAAATCAGCCGTTTATTCTTATGAAAAAGCCCCGGAAAATCTTTCCCCTGATTTTTTAAAAAAATTTAAATCAAATAAAAAAGCATGGATGTTTTTTCAGACAATGGCCCTTCTTATCAACGAACGGCTACTCATTGGGTAATGAATGCGAAGCAGGAAGTTACCAAATCAAAAAGGCTTGATGAATTAATAAAAGATAGTGAAGCAGGGAAAAAAATTAAAGCATTGAATTATTAAGCTTTCTTCTCAAAATTAACATCGGGAAAATAGGGCTTTTTTTGTGACTATGGTCCGAGAAAATTAGATAAAAACGAATCCGGGTTTGCCGCTTAATAAAAAATTATACGATTTCAAAAACTTTAAATATGATTTACGATTGCATCATTATTGGCAGAGGTTTACTCGGCTCGGCTGCCGCAAAATATACCAGCAATTCCCAAAAAAAAGTTGCGCTGATCGGACCTGATGAAGAAACCGTTTTGCAACAACAAATTGTTTTTGCAAGTCATTATGATCGTGCAAGAATTCAAAGAATTTTTGGAACAGATGCCGTATCCACGTTGCTGAATCAACAATCGGCAAATGCGTATTGTTCTATGCAAAATAAATCTGGTATTTATTTTCATTCTGAAGAAGGATGTCTTTATGTAAATCCTTACGGCCTCGATTCCTATTTGGAAAATGTGGCGGAACAAACAAAAAACTTTACCATCAGTTATCAATCTTTTGATTCGGGTGAATCACTCAATTCTTTCACGCCTGATTATCATTTTCCAAAACTTTCAAAAGGAATTTTTGAAGCCGCGCCATCAGGACACATTAATCCACGACTGCTGATAAAAGCGCAGTTGAACTTATTTAAGAAAAACGGGGGAGAAGTTTTTAATGATACTGTCATAGATGTTTCTACCGGAAATAATGAGAAAAAAATTACCACTCTTTCGGGTAAAATTTTTCATTCAAAAAAAGTCTTACTTGCGCCAGGGGCCTTTGTAAATTTTTTCAATCTTTTAAAACAAAAATTGTTTTTAACGCTGAAAAGTGAAAGCACGATTTGGGTAAAGACCGGTGCTGATGAGGGTTTGCGCCTGTCAAAACTTCCGGCTCTTTTATACAAAATCAAAGAACCTGAAATTGATGATATTTATTTGATTCGTCCGCTTCAATATCCCGATGGAAATTTTTATTTGAAAATGGGCGCTAATTTTCCTTCTGATATTTTCTTTAAAAACCTGCGTGAAATCCAGGATTGGTTTCAAAAAGGAAACAATGAAAGCAATTTAAAAATCATGAAAGACTATTTGCTTCAATTAATTCCTTCCATTTCTATTCAAGATTCTTTTACAAAAAAATGCATCGTTTGTTATACAAAACATGGCAAGCCTTATATCGGTGAAGTAGAAAATAATTTGTATGTTGCAGCAGGAGGAAACGGATATTCCGCCATGAGTTCTGACGCTTTGGGAAAAATCGCCGCAACATTATTAGTGGAAAATAAATTCCCAGAAGTCTTTTCTGCTTTTGATTTCAGGCCAGTGTTTGCGGAGCCGTAAACAAATCTTTATTGACGATTTTCATTTTATAAAATCGTTTTATTCTCCATGTTTTTTCTTCGGTACGCCATTTGAAGTAGTGTAAAAAACGCAGATTATGCCGATAGGAACGATGATTCAGTATTTTCACTGGTACATTCCTGCTGATGGAAATTTTTGGAAACAAATAAAATCAGAAGCACAAAAATTAAAGGATTTAGGTTTTACTTCTATTTGGCTTCCGCCGGCATTTAAAGGGGCTTCGGGCGGATATAGCACGGGTTATGATGTTTATGATTTGTATGATTTGGGGGAATTTGATCAAAAAGGATCCGTACGAACAGGGTACGGAACGAGGCAGGAATACCTGGATGCAATTGATGCGATCCATGCCTGCGGCATGCGTGTTATTGTTGATATTGTTTTAAATCACAAGGCCGGCGGTGATGAACTTGAAAAAATAAGAGTGGTAAGAGTTCATCCTGAAAACCGGACAAAAGTTATATCAGCCCCTTTTGAAATTGAGGCTTACACAAAATTTACTTTTCCGGGACGCAATAAAAAATATTCAGAATTTGAATGGAATTATATGTGCTTTTCAGGAGTTGACCATGCCAATGATCTGAATGAAGATGGCATCTTCAGGATATTGAATGGCAACGGAGATTCGTGGCAAACGATGATCAGCAATGAAAAAGGAAACTATGATTACCTGATGTTTAATGATATTGATTTCAGAAATAAAGCGGTTCGTGAAGAATTGGTCAACTGGGCAAAATGGTATTGGTACCAGAAAAATTTCGATGGTGTCCGCCTTGATGCAGTAAAGCATATTACGCCATCTTTTTATGTCGAATGGCTGAAGAAATTAAGGGAAAGTACCGGCAAAGAAATTTTTGCAGTCGGTGAATATTGGGCACCGGGGTACCTTGATTCATTGTTGAAGTACATTGACGCAACGGAAGGTGAAATGAGTCTTTTTGATCCTTCTTTGCATCAAAATTTTCATATCGCATCTAAGTCAGCAAACAGGTATGATATGCGAAAAATTCTCAACGAAACTTTAGTTAAAGAGATGCCTGAAAAAGCGGTGACGCTTGTTGATAATCATGATACGCAGCCTTTGCAAGCGTTGGAAGCGCCTGTAGAAGCGTGGTTTAAAGCAATTGCTTACTCCATAATTCTGCTAAGACAGGAAGGATATCCTTGCGTTTTTTATCCCGATCTTTATGGCGCACATTATATAGACAAAGACAAAGAAGGAAATGACCAGGAGATCTGGTTAGAAAAAGTAGAGGAACTCGAACCACTTTTACAGGCACGTTGTAATCATGCTTTTGGAAAACAAGTTGATTATTTTGATCACCCGAATTGCATTGGGTGGACAAGAGAAGGTGATGACGAACACAGCGGTTGCGCGGTTTTATTATCAAATGGAAAGAAGGGAACAAAAAAAATGGAAGCAGGAAACAGATATGCAGGGAAAAAATTTATAGACGTACTGAAAAAAAATACTTCTGAGGTTGAGATCGGCGAAGATGGCTGGGCAGAATTTTCCTGTCCGGCAGGTTCTGTTTCTGTATGGGTTGAAAAATAAAAGCCTTTGCCGAAAACCTAACAAACAACTGCACCTTTTATTTTGCGTTTTTATAGAAATTTTATTTCCGTTTAAATATGGGGACAGTGCTGCAGGCCTCGCCGTACATTAGGCTCTTAACAACAGGCCGCAAAATTTTTGTGATCGCCACATAAGCTGTTTCCGGAATTTTTTTATCACCACAGCCTTTTATCACCACTCTTTTTTCTTCAAATTCCTGCGGATTTATTTTCCCTAAATTTTTTAAAAATAAAAAATTGAAGACTTCCTTTTCTGTACCAAAAAAAATATCTTTGGCAACAGGCTGAAGATAAGTAACGGCTAACATGTAAGCCCACAGCGGAATAATCGCATCTGTTGAACAGGTAATGGCTACATTTTTATTTTGATAAATATTCCAGTCTAAATTTTTTAAGGCTTCGCGATATTCTTTTTCTTTCAGGATCAGTTCCATAAATAAATGATCTTTTAAATCAAAAACCACTAATTCTTCAGAAGGATAAAATTTTTCAAGATCAAGAGTTACCAATGAACTTTGCGCCACTTTATTGATAATTACATCTTCCATCATTTCTAATTTTTGTAAAGTTACAAAATGATTTTTCCTGTTCTGCTTTGTGTAATCAAAATGTCCGGTAGTCCGCCTCGCGGTGGACACTCTTGCCCTTGGCTAACACTTCATATATATGCCTGATACACGAAAAAAGTCATCGGATGAGACTTTTTTAAAATCAATTTTTTTTGTCTAAAAAAATCTGCTTCTGTTATCTTTAATATCAGCAGTTTTTTTCAAGGCGTTGAAGGATTGATTCAAGGCGTCCTGAATGTTTCTGTTCAGTTGTTCATTCATTTGTAATTTTTCTAAATCCGCTGAACCCGGCGCTTTTGCTGCCACAGAATTTACTTTAATTACAAAAACTCCTGTGTTCCCAGCAAATGCAGGTGAAACTTTAGTTTGATATTCTTTATTAAAGGCTGCTCCTGCAACTCTTGGTTCATTTCCTATTCCATTAATAATTTGCGCATCAAATGTAAGAGTTGAATCTGCACCACTACTTAGTACTTGCAACTTATAAACCGCTGCAGCTGCCTCAAGTGTAGATGGATTATTCAGTTTGCTTTTGATCTGATCCGCTTTTTTCTGATTTCTGATAATTCCTTCAACCATTGGCCTGGCAGTACCCGCGTCAGGAACTCCTTCTTTTAATTTCTTGTCAACAACGGCCACAACATAATCGTCTTTCACGGCGAATGGTTCTGACACTTGTCCTTCTTTGGCATCAAAAGCCCATTTTATTATTGGGCGTGCATCTTCTAAACTTCCCAGTTGATAATCATTTTCTTTCACTTCAGTGGGAACATCCACTTTTTTCAACCCGTTTTTAGCCACATAATCATTAAATGATTTTTCGTCTGTTGCGCTTCCTGATAATTTTATTGCAGCCGTATTTGCTGCATTAATTGTCTGGTCGCTTGGAGAAATTTCTTTTGCCATGTATGCAATTTTATATGCGGGTTCAGGATTCTTTTTATCCAGAATTTCAATATAATGCCAGCCAAATTGCGTTTTCACTACTTTCTTTGTTTCTCCGTTGTCATTCAATAAAAATGCGGCAAATTCAGGTGAAAAGTTTTCACTTTGAATAGTCATTAGATCAAAAGTCATCACACCGTTTTGTTGTTTGGCAACCTGGTCTGTTGAATATTTTTCACTTAAAGAATCAAAGTTTGCACCACCTTTGATTGCTGTGGCAACACTATCCGCAATTCTGTGAGCAACACTGTCCGGAAGCAACGGTTGTTGAGTTTGCGGATCAATTGTTCCTAACAAAATATGACGGCAAACGATACTATCCGGTAAAACTTTAGTAGAAATTTTCTTTGCAATTACATAAGCTTTTCCATCTTGGTAAGGCCCAAACACTCCACCATTTTCCAAAGAAATAATTGAGTCTTTATCTGGGGTTTGAATTTTTGATTTTGGAACATATCCATCAAAATATGGAATTGCTGAAGAATTTCTTCCAAGGAAAAATTTCGCATTTGAATCAGCAGTAAATTGTGGTTTTAAATCTTTTAAAGATTGCAGGATTCTTGCACTGTCTTCTGAATTTGCCGCTGCGCTAAATGACACATAAGAAATCATTCTGCCAGCTTCCTGTTTATACTTCAATTTATTTTTATCGAGATAATTTTCAATGTCATTATCCGTAACTTTTACCGCGCTGTCACTGATGACTGTATAAGGAACTGCGACGTAAGAAATATTTGCAAATTGACTTTTTTCTGCACTCATTTCGGTAGAAAGCCATTTTGGTTGATACATACTTGCAGCAATCATCGAAGTATATTTTGTATACAAACTGTTGAGGCGCATAGGATCAATTACCTGGGAAATAATGGCGTTGCGTTGTTCTTCATTTTTATTTTTCTTCGTTTGAGCCCACCATTGTTGAGCCTGAGCAACATCATATTGACCGGTTTCCTTGTTTGTAAAAGCTTGTTTTAATTGTTGCGGAGCATCATTGCTAAACATGATAGAACTCATTTCTTCGGGAGTAAATGTGATTCCTAATTTATCAAACTGATCTTCAACAATTTTTTCAGCAACCATTTGGTTCCACACAGATTCCATAATCTGGTTCTTTTGGGAAGACCCTGCATTTGGATATTGTTGTTCTACTTCTTTTATTTTATCATTAAAAGTATTCAATTGAATTTTTTCGCCATTTACAACTCCTAACGTAGTTGTGTTATTGTTGCCGAATAATGAACCGCGGCCGCTGCTCATTGAATCCATTAATATAAAACCGATAAGGCTTATTGCAATTAAAGCAATTACTATCACAGCACCTTTTTCACGGATAGTCTGAATGATTGACATATTGTATTTACTCTTAAATTTGAAATGAGGCGGCAAAAATAGTGTAAAATAGGATAGGAACAAACTGTGGATAACGTATTAGGATATGCGCTGGTATTGTTTCTTTTTAAATTTTTTTTTGAAAAATATTCAATGAATAAAATCCCAAAAATAGTTTTCAACAATTGCCCGTGTAAAAAATTTATTTTATGTTGGTAAAGGGCGCTTTCTGAAAAAATAATTCTGAATAACTTCTAATAACTCAGGCGGTTTTTCCCGCATTTTATTTTTGAGAAGAAGAAGCAACATTTTCCCCAGCACTAATTCACACAAATGAAAAATAAATGGTCCTGTTTTTTATTAACGCCAATTTTTATTAACCAATGTTAAAAACTTTCAATTAAGCAAGGTTTGGTGTTAAAGAAGTGCTGTTAAAAGATTGTGGATAGTTGTGGATAAGAAGTAATTTTTAATTTTGCAACAACAGAAAAACTTTTCTATCCACAAATCCACACTCCTAATAGTAATAGGCTTTTAAAATAATAATGAATTAATATTAAATACTATGGCACATATTAACATTGACATGGCAGAAAAATTTTTAGAGAAAAAAGGTTTTCTTGATTTGGAAATTGATGTTAACTTGGACCTGTTCACTGAAATTGAACGCTTAAAAAAAGAAAAAAATGCCATTGTACTTGCTCACTACTACCAGGAACCGGATATTCAGGATGTTGCTGATTTTATTGGCGACAGTCTTGCACTTGCACAAAAAGCACAATCCACAAATGCTGATATAATAGTTTTTGCCGGGGTGCATTTCATGGCCGAAACTGCTAAGATTTTAAATCCAACAAAAAAAGTTTTGTTGCCCGATTTAAATGCTGGTTGCTCCCTCGCTGATTCAGCTCCCGCCGATCTTTTTAAAAAATTTAAGGATCAGTATCCGGATCATTTGGTCATTACATACATCAATTGTTCTGCAGGAATGAAAGCTTTGAGTGATATAATCTGCACTTCGTCCAATGCAGAAGCGATCATCAATAGTTTGCCAAAAGAGCAGAAAATTATTTTTGCACCTGATAAAAATTTAGGCGCTTATCTGATTAAAAAAACAGGAAGAGACATGGTTTTGTGGAATGGATCATGTGTTGTTCATGAACTTTTTAGTCTTCAAAAAATTACGAAGCTAAAAATGAGACATCCAAAAGCAAAAGTAATTGCGCATCCTGAATGCGAAGAAGCTGTTTTAAAAGTTGCTGATTTTATTGGAAGTACAAGTGCTTTATTAAAGTATTCTATGCAAAATGAAGCGACAGAATTTATTGTTGTGACTGAATCAGGCATTATTCACCAGATGCAGCATCAATCGCCACTTAAAACATTTATTCCTGCCCCTCCTGATAATTCGTGTGCCTGCAACGATTGTCCATTTATGAAATTGAATACTTTAGAGAAATTGTATTTATGTATGAAATATGAAAAACCGGAAATTATTATGGATGAACAATTAAGAATTGCTTCTAAAAAACCAATTGAGAAAATGCTGGAGATTAGTGCCCGGTTTGGCTTATAGATAATAAAGGAGTTATAAGAGATGATTGATCATAAAAAATGCCTGTCCACTTCAGAACAGGCAAATTTTTAAGAATGTAATAAATTTAAACAGCCACTCCTTCATTAATTTTTGCTCTTATTTTTCCTTCAATTTCATTTGCCATATCAGGATTATCAATAAAAAGTTGTTTTACTGCTTCACGGCCCTGGCCAAGTTTGGTGGTGTCATAACTGAACCAGCTTCCACTTTTTTGAATAATTCCCAGATCAACGCCCATGTCAATTATTTCACCGACTTTGGAAATCCCACCACCGAAAATGATATCAAATTCTGCAACTCTAAACGGAGGAGCCATTTTATTTTTTACCACTTTCACTTTTACTCGGTTTCCAATTGATTGATCTCCGTCTTTTATTTGAGCCATTCTGCGGATATCCAATCTTACAGAAGAATAAAATTTCAATGCATTTCCACCTGTTGTTGTTTCCGGATTTCCAAACATCACACCGATCTTGTCCCGAAGCTGATTAATAAAAATGCAACAACAATTAGTTTTACTGATGGTAGCCGTTAATTTTCTCATCGCCTGGCTCATCAATCTTGCCTGTAACCCCATTTTACTATCACCCATTTCTCCTTCCAGTTCTCCTTTTGGAACCAACGCCGCTACAGAATCTATCACCACAACATCCAAAGCGCCGGATAGAATTAACCGGTCAGCAATTTCCAAACCTTGTTCTCCATAATCAGGCTGACTTATTAAAAGATTGTCCACATCAACGCCTAATTTTCTTGCATAAGTACTGTCGAAAGCATGCTCTGCATCAATGATAGCGCACATTCCACCTTTTTTTTGCGCTTCTGCAATCACATGAATTGCAAGAGTTGTTTTTCCTGAAGATTCTGGTCCGTAAATCTCAACCACTCTTCCTTTTGGAAGGCCGCCAATTCCAAGGGCGATGTCTAATCCAATTGATCCGGAAGAAATTACTTCATGTGGTTCCTGTGACCGTTCGTTCATCATCATCACACTTCCTTTTCCATAATCTTTATCTATTTTATCAATAGTAAGTTTTAATGCCTTTAATTTTTCAGACAATTTATTATCTGGAGTATTTGCTGCTGCCATAAAAAATTTTAATTAAAATGAGTTTTTATTGTTGTAAAGTTATTGGTTGAGCAAATATAGAAATTAATATTTATAAACACTAATAAATTTAGTATTTTAGTGGTTGCGGATTGGAAGAAATAAAATTGAATTCTACAATCTTAATTTTATAACGGGAAAGGGCAGCTTATTGAATTGAATTAAAAAAGGAGTGCACTCAGGCACCCCTTTTTTTTCCTGGTATTTACATATGCTTTTTGATTTGCTCAATTGCGTTGAGATGTTTGTGCAGGACCGGTAAAGCCTTAGTGATAAAGACTTTAAAGTCTGTATCCGTGATTTTGTCTTGGGCTTTTTCGAACGCGTCAATGTCTTTTTTATGATCATCAACCATCATTGATACATAATCCTTATCGAAATCTTTTCCGGTTTCTTTGGTTAGTTTATCAATGTCATTTTGTTGATCGCTTGTTACACTTGTGGGAAGTGTAATGTTTTTCTTTGCAGCAAGATCTTTCAATTCGTCATTTAATTTTGAATGATCAGTAACCATCATTTTTCCAAAATTCTTCACTGCCGGGGATGAGCCGTTTTTCTCGGCAAGCTGTCCAAGTTCGACTTCCATCATTCCACCAGCGCCGGCATCATTTGCGAAATTTGTTTCTGGAGTATTGGAATTATTCGACATTTTGGTTGTATCCGTAGAGGCCATGTTGTTGTTTGTATTCGTATCTGTGTTCATTGTACTCATATTAGTACTATCGCTGGAAGTAGTACTTTTGTTAGAGTTTCCATTACATGCAGCCATGATCATAGCTGCTGCAGTAATTATTGAGGCCAAACTTAACTTTTTCATAAATTTTTTTTTAAGATTTAAATGTTAGATAAATCTTATCAAAATATATTCCACCGGATATTTATACTATTTTTCTTATCAAATTATTACAGATTGTTGAATTTTTTACCGATTTGCGCATCAATTACCCAAATAGAGTAATCCAAACAGAGTAATCTAGACGGAAAAATTATTCGCCTGTTTTTTTGTAATAGTGCAGTAATCTTTCAACTGCCTCATTTAAAGTGCTTTCTTTTTTTGCCAAACAAAAACGAAGCACTTTATTATCTTTTCCATTTTGATAAAAAGCAGAAACAGGAATGGAGGCAACTCCTGCCTCCAGAGTTAGTTTTTTTGCAAAATTAAGTTCGCTTTCATTAGAAATATCTCCAAAACTGTACAACTGAAAATAGCTTCCATAAGATGCCAAAGGTTTGAATTTTGTTTCAGCCATCAATTTTTGAAAATGATCTTTTTTATTTTGAAAAAATTGTCCAAGCTTAAGGTATTCATTTTTGTTTTTCAGAAAAGCTGCAAGTGCATATTGCAAGGGAGTGTTGGATGAAAAAGAGTTGTATTGGTGAACTTTAGAGAACTCTTTCATCAGCCAATCAGGAGCAATACAATATCCCATTTTCCAACCGGTACAATGATATACTTTTCCAAAAGAAAATGTAACAAAGCTTCGCTGAAAAAGTTCAGGATATCTTAAAATACTTTGATGTTCTAAGCCGTCAAAAATAATATGTTCATACACTTCATCACTTAAAATAAGAATGTCTGTTCCTTCAACAATTTTTTTTAGTTGTTCAATATCATCTTTATTAAGAATTCTTCCGGTTGGATTATGCGGAGAATTTAACATGATCATTTTTGTAGCAGGAGAGATCTTTTGTTTTACAAGACTCCAATCAATTTCATAATCTGGATAAAGCATTGGAATTAAAACAGGAATAGCGCCATTGACCTCGATATTTGGCACGTAACTATCATATGCCGGCTCGAAAACTATTACTTCGTCTCCTTTCCGTAAAATAGAAGTTAAGGCGGTATAAATTGCATAAGTGCCGCCAGGAGTAATCGTAATTTCTGTTGCCGGATTTACAGCAGCATTATATAAAAAATCTACTTTTTCGGCGATTGATTCTCTTAAAGCCAGCA
>Ga0068855_100000796_pt1 | contig 39082 bp, 35 predicted proteins | sample KBSCornC52_FD_66592 | JGI IMG/M metagenome (GOLD analysis project Ga0068855, IMG submission 66592) | Corn rhizosphere microbial communities from Kellogg Biological Station, Michigan, USA - KBS Corn C5-2 | ecosystem: Host-associated > Plants > Roots > Rhizosphere > Soil ...
GCCTGCCGGTATTCGGTTTCGAGATCGCCCATGCGAAGCATTGGATTATAGTCTGCGGGCCATGGTCCCCGACGCCGTCAATCCGGACTCGATCCGCCGCGCCCTCGTCGTGAAGCTGCGCCACCACGGGGACGTGCTGCTCTCCTCGCCCGTCTTCCAGGTCCTGCGCAATCGCGCCCCGCACGCGGAGATCGACGCGCTCGTCTACGACGACACGCGCGACATGCTCGAGGGACATCCGGCGATCTCGCGCATCCACGGGATCGACCGGAGCTGGAAGCGCGCGGGCGTGGTGGAGCAGGCGCGGCAGGAAAGCCGCCTCCTCGGGGAGCTGCGCGAGCGCCGCTACCAGCTCATCGTGCACCTCACCGACCATTGGCGGGGCGTCTGGCTCGCGCAGGCGCTGCGGCCGCGCTGGTGCGTGGGCCCCGAGCGGGACAGCGCGCTCTGGTGCTGGAGCTTCACGCACCGCTACAAGCTCCCGAAGGCCACACCCCGGCACACGGTGGAGGCGAACCTCGACGCGCTCCGCCGCCTGGGCCTGTATCCCGCGGAGGACGAGAAGGCGCTCGTGATGGTGCCCGGGGCCGCGGCGCAGGAGCGCGTCGACGCGCTCCTCGCGGCGCAAGGGCTGGGCGACCGGGGCTTCATCCACGTGCATCCGACCTCCCGCTGGCTCTTCAAGACCTGGACCGAGGCGCAGGGCGCGGAGCTCCTGCGGCGCCTCGCGAAGGACGGCCACCGGATCGTGGTCACCGGCGCGCCGGACGCGCGCGAGAAGGCGATCGTCGCGCGGATCCTGGCCGAGGCCGCGATCCCGGCGGTCGACCTTTCGGGCGAGCTCACGCTGCGCGAGCTCGCGGCGCTCTGCGGTCGCGCGCGGCTTTTCTTCGGCGTGGACTCCGCGCCCATGCACATCGCCTCGGCGATGGGGACGCCCGTCGTGGCGCTTTTCGGCCCGAGCGGCGAGAAGGAGTGGGGCCCCTGGCGCGTGCGCCACCGCATCGTCACGAGCGCGCACCCGTGCCGCCCGTGCGGCAACGACGGCTGCGGCGGCGGCAAGGTGAGCGAGTGCCTGACGACCCTTCCCGTCGAGCGCGTGCACTCCGCGATCAACGAAGTGCTCGCGGGGCCGTGAGCGGCGCGCCGCCGGCCCGCCCCGCCGCCGGGGCGCCGCGCGTGGCGATCGTCCGCGGCCGCTACGATCCGGCCGGGGGCGCGGAGCGGTTCGTCCAGGGCGCGCTCGCGGCGCTGCGCGCGCAGGGCGCGTCCGTCACCATCGTCGCGCGCCAGTGGCCGGACCACGACGGCTCGGCGATCCTCCTCGACCCGTTCCACATCGGGAGCACGTGGCGCGACCGCGCGTTCGCCCGTGCCACGTGCGCCGAGCTCGCGCGCCGCCGCTTCGACCTCGTGCAATCCCACGAGCGCATCGCCTGCTGCGACGTCTACCGCGCGGGCGACGGCGTGCACGCGCAGTGGCTGGAGGAGCGCGCGCGGGTGCGCGGGCCCCTGGGCCGCCTCGCGCTGCGCCTCTCGCCGCACCATCGCTACCTCCTCGCGGCCGAGCGCGCGCTCTTCGCGAGCCCGCGCTTGGCCGCCGTCATCTGCAATTCCGAGATGGTCCGCGGCGAGATCGCCGCCCGCTTCGGCGTGGGCGCGGCGAAGCTCGTCCTCATCCGCAACGCCGTGGACGCGACGCGCTTCCACCCGGGCCTGCGAACCGGGCATCGCGACGAAGTGCGCCAGCAGCTGGGCATCCCGCGCGATGCGCGCGTGGCGCTCCACGTGGGATCCGGCTTCGAGCGGAAGGGTGTCCGCGCGCTGCTGCAGGCCCTCGCCCGCGCGCCCTCGCGCCCCTGGGCGATCGTGGCCGGCCGGGACAAGCACTCGGCGCGCTACCAGGCGCTCGCCCGCCGGCTGGGCCTCGGGGAGCGCGTGCGCTTCGTCGGGAGCGTCTCGGACGTGCGCCCGTACCACGCCGCGGCCGATTGCTTCGTCCTCGCGACCCTCTACGATCCGCAGCCCAACGCGCTCCTGGAGGCGATGGCGAGCGGGCTCCCGCCCGTGACCACGCGCAAATGCGGGGGCGCGGAGCTGGTGGACGAGGGCGAGAGCGGCTTCGTCCGCGACGCGCTGGACGTGGCCGGGATCGCCGAGTCCATCGAACGGCTGGATCCCGCCACCGCCGCGCGCCTGGGGGAGGCGGCCCGCGCCGCGGTCCTCCCCTACACGCCCGCGGCCATGGCCGCGGAGTACGTCGCGCTGTATCGCCGCCTTCTTCGTCGATAATGGCGGGATGACGCCCCAGAAGCATTCGAGCCGGGCCCTCTACGTCCGGCTGCTGCGCCACGTCTGGCCCTACCGCCATGCCCTCCTCGGGGCGGTGGTGGCGATGGTCGTGGGCGGCCTCGCGGACGCCTCCCTCGTGAAGGTGGGCGAGTACGTGGTCCGGGAGCTCTTCGTGCGGCACGACCGGACCTACGCCGCGATCCTGCCGCTCGCCATCGTGGGCGTGTTCCTCGTGAGCGGCGTCGCGAGCTTCGCGTCCGGCTACGGCATGCAGTGGATCGGGAACAAGGTGGTCCTGGACCTGCGCCGCGAGATGTTCGCGAAGGTCCTGAAGCTCCCGCCCGGCTTCTTCGACGAGATGCCCACGGCGCAGCTGGTCGCCCGGTTCACCAACGACGTGAACAACCTCACCGCGGCCTCCACCACGGTCATCACGGTGCTCGTGCGCGACAGCGTCACCATCGCGGCGCTGCTGGGCTACCTCCTCTACTACAACTGGAAGCTCACGCTCATCACGTTCCTCGTGATCCCGCCCATCTCGATCGCGGTCCGGATCTTCAGCCGGAGGCTTCGCCAGATGAGCCGCGAGAACCAGCGCGCCGTGGGCGGCATCGCGGAGGTGCTGGACGAGGCGATCGCGAACCAGCGCGTGGTGCGCATCTTCGGCGGGCAGGCGTACGAGGCGGCGCGCTTCGAGCAGGCGAGCCAGCGCATCCGCCGCTTCATGATGAAGCACGCGACGGCGGCCGCGGCGACGGTGCCCGTGACCCAGCTCTTCGTCGCGGCGGCCGTGGCGGCGATCATCTACTTCGCGGCGATCGAGGCCACCGCCGGCGCCTTCAACGTGGCGGAATTCATGGGCTTCATCAGCGCGACGGGGCTCCTGCTGCAGCCGCTCAAGCGCCTGACCGGCGTGAACGAGCAGCTCCAGAAGGGGCTCGCCGCGTGCGAGAGCGTCTTCGACCTCGTGGACGAGGCGCCGGAGGAGGACCGCGGCACGGTGGTCCTCGAGCGCGCGCGGGGTGCCATCCGGTTCGAGGACGTGACGCTCGCCTACCCCGCCGCCTCGCGCCCGGCGCTGGAGCACGTGACGCTCGAGATCCGGCCCGGCGAGACCGTGGCGCTCGTGGGCCCCTCGGGAAGCGGGAAGTCGAGCTTGATCCATCTCCTCCCGCGCTTCTACCGGCCCGGGAGCGGGCGCATCACGCTGGACGGCCACGCGCTGGAGGCGATCACGCTGGAGAGCCTGCGCCGCCAGATCTCGCTCGTGTCGCAGAACGTGGTCCTCTTCAACGACACGGTCGCCGCCAACATCGCGTACGGGCGCGCCGAGCGCGCGTCGGAGGCGGACATCGTCCGCGCGGCGCAGGCGGCGCACGCGATGGAGTTCGTCCGCGCGCTGCCGCACGGGCTCGCGACCGAGATCGGCGAGAACGGCGCCAAGCTCTCCGGCGGCCAGCGCCAGCGGATCGCGATCGCGCGCGCGATCCTCAAGGACGCGCCGATCCTCCTCCTGGACGAAGCCACCTCCGCGCTCGACACCGAGAGCGAGCGCGCGGTGCAGGCGGCGCTCGAGGCGCTCATGCGGGGACGCACCACGATCGTGATCGCGCACCGCCTTTCGACCGTTGAAAAGGCCGACCGCATCGTGGTCCTCGCCCACGGCCGCATCGTCGAGACGGGCAGCCACCGCGACCTCGTCACGGCCGGCGGCATGTACGCCGGGCTCCATCGCCTGCAGTTCGCGGGCGCATGAGGATCCTCCACACGGAGTCTTCGCTCGGCTGGGGCGGGCAGGAGATCCGCGTCCTCACCGAGGCCCGCGGCGTCGCGGCGCGCGGGCATGCGGTCCTCCTCGCGGCGCCCGCCGAGGCGCGCATCTTCGCGGAGGCGGCGCGGCACGGGGTCGAGGCGGTGGCGCTCCCGATCGGGCGCAAGCGCCCGCGCGGCGTGGCGGCGCTGCGGAAGCTCCTCGCGTCGCGCGCGTTCGACGTCGTGAACACGCACAGCTCGACCGACTCGTGGCTCGCGGCGCTCGCTTGTGCGACGCTTGCCAACGCCCCCGCGCTCGTCCGCACGCGCCACATCTCCGCGCCCGCGCCGGGAAACGCCGCCACGCGCTGGCTCTACACCCGCGCCGCGCGGCGCATCGTGACCACGGGCGAGCGGCTGCGCGCGCAGGTGATCGCGGAGACGGGTGCGGATCCCGAGCGCGTGGTCTCCATTCCCACGGGCATCGACCTCGCGCGCTTTCGGCCCGGCGACCGGCGCGCCGCGCGCGCGGCGCTGGGCCTGGCAGCCGACGCGCCGCTCGTGGGCATCGTCGCGACGCTCCGGAGCTGGAAGGGCCACCGCTACCTCGTCGAGGCGATGGCGGGGATCCCGGCGCCGGGCGCCATGCTCGCGATCGTGGGCGACGGCCCGCAGTACCAGGCGCTCGAGTCGCTCGTGCGCGACCGCGGGCTCGCCGATCGCGTGCGCTTCGCGGGCAACCAGGAGGACGTGGCGCCGTGGCTGCGCGCCTTCGACGTCTTCTGCCTTCCCTCGTACGCGAACGAGGGCGTCCCGCAGGCGCTCATGCAGGCGATGGCGTGCGCGCTTCCGGTGGTCACCACGCCGGTGGGAAGCATCGAGGAGATCGTCGCGGACGGCGAGACGGGGGTCCTGGTCCCGCCGCAGGACGTGGAGCGCCTGCGCGCCGCCCTGGAATCCCTCCTCGCGGACGCGGACCGGCGTCATGCGCTCGGGGAACGCGCGCGCGCGGCGGCCGCCGCGCGCTTCGGCGGCGACCGCATGGTCGACCGCATGGTCGAGGTGTTCGCCGCGGCATCCGGGGCGCGCGATGGGTGAGCGCTCCGCCACGCGCGCGCGGGTGGTCACGCGCGCGCTCGCGCGCCGGCTCACGCGTCCGCGCGGGGCGCCGGCGGAGATCCGCCGCGTGCTGGTCGCCCACAACCTGCTGCTGGGCGACACGGTGATGCTGACCCCGCTCCTCGCGAAGATCCGCGCGCGCCATCCGGGCGCCGAGACGACGCTCCTCGCCGCGCCCGCGTTCGTGCCGCTCTACGCGGGAAGGCCCTACGGCGTCCGCGCCCTTCCCTTCCGTCCCGCCGATTCCGCCACCACGCGCGCACTCCTCGACGAGCCGCCCTTCGACCTCGCGATCGTCGCGGGCGACAACCGCTACAGCTGGCTCGCGGCGGCCATGCGCGCGCGGCGCATCGTCGCGCACGCCGGCGACCGGCCGGCGCGCAAGAGCTGGCTCGTGGACGAAGCGCGGCCGTACGCGCGTGAGCCGTCGGCCTGGGGCGACATGGTGGCGGACCTCGTCGACGGCGACGAACCGCCGCCCTACGCGCGCGGGGACTGGCCGGACCCGCCCGCGCGCCCCTTCGAGCGCCCGGCGGCGCCCTATGCGGTGCTCCACGTGGGTGCCAGCACGCCGCTCAAGCAATGGCTCCCGGAGCGCTGGAACGCGCTCGCGAAAACGCTTCGCGACCAGGGCCTCGCGATCGTCTGGAGCGCGGGCCGCGGCGAGGAGGCGGTCGCGCGCGCATGCGACCCCGCGGGGGAATTTCCCTCGCTCGCCGGCACGCTCGACCTGCCGCAGCTCTGGCGGCTCCTGCGCGGAGCGGCGCTCCTCGTGGCTCCCGACACGGGCGTCTCGCACCTCGGGCGCGCGGCGTGGACGCCCACGGTCACGCTCTTCGGCCCCGGGTCGCCGGTCGTGGGCGGACGCGGCCGCTTCTGGCGCGAGACGCCGTGGATCGGGGTCGCGGAGGATCCCTTCCCGTGCCGCGACCAGCGGATCCTCTTCCGCCGCGAGGTCGCGTGGGTGCGCCGTTGCGGACGCTCCACCGCCGAATGCGCGGAGCCGCGGTGCATGCAGGCGATCTCCCTCGAAAAAGTCATTGCGGCGGCGGCGCGCGTTCGCGTATAGGTCCTACAGGTCATCGATAATGGTGACCGGCGCGTTGAAGGAGGAACTCCCTCGTGCCGCCTCCGGTCGCATGGGAGGAGCCTATTCTGGATATCCAACTACTTGATGCATAAACGATTTTTCCATCGCGTCGCCGCCTTCGCCCTGGGACTCGTCCTCGGGCTGCCCGCGCTGGCGGCCCTCCCCGTCGTGCCGGGGGAGCCCGTCCAGGCGAGCGCGCCGGCCGAGCAGCCCACGCTTCGCGTCGAGAAGCGGGTCGAGGCGCGGCCGGAGCTGCGCACGCAGGCGGTCCTCGCGCCGGTCACGCCCGCGGAGCGCGCGTCCGTCGCGCGCCTGAACGCCGGCCAGGCGGCGCGCGGGCTCGCGAAGCGCGTCGCGATCGGCGTCGTCCGCGCCGCGGAGAACGTCCCGTACCTTCCCGCCGCGAAGGATCTCGCCTGGCTTCCGGTGGAGGGCGGCTACGCGGCGCAGATGGCGATCACCTCGCCGGACGCGGCGGCGCTGCGGGTCGCGATCGACGTGGCGGGCGCGCCGGCGGACGTGCAGATGGTCTTCTTCGGCTCGAAGGATCCGTCCCGGCTGCTGGGTCCGGTGCGCGTTTCGGACATCGCGGACCGCACGGCGCCATGGTGGTCGCCGGTGACGGAAGGCGAGACGCAGACGGTCGAATTCTTCGCGCCGGGCGCGCGCGACCCGCGCGGGCTCGCGATCCGTGCGGCGAAAGTTTCGCACCTCTTCACGGGGCCCTCGAGCCGCTTCGACAAGGCGACCGTGCCGGCGGACCAATGCACGGGGCCCGGGTGCTCGGGCTCCTGCAACGTCGACCTCGCCTGCTCGGCGCTCGACTCCACGACGGCCTTCCAGAACGCGGCCAACGCGGTCGCCATGATGGTCTTCAACGACGCGGGCTCGACGTTCCTCTGCAGCGGGACGCTCCTCAACGACACGGACGCATCGACGCAGGTCCCCTGGTTCTACACGGCGAACCATTGCTTCGAGAACGAGCAGGCGCCCTTCAAGACGCCGGCCCAGATGCAGACCGTCGCGAACACGCTCGAGACGGACTGGTTCTACCAGTCGACGTCGTGCAACAGCGGTGTCGAGGCGAGCTCGTTCCGCTCGCTCTTCAACGGCGCCACGTACATCTTCAGCAACGCGGTCTCGGACGTGCTCTTCCTGAGGCTCAACGGCACGCCGCCGCCGGGCGCCTTCTTCGCGGGCTGGGACCCGAATCCCGTGAGCGCACGCACCGCGGCGGTCGACGCCCACCACCCGTCGGGCGACTTCAAGAAAGTGTCGCAGGGCACCGTGCTGGGCCTCACGACGCCGAACGCGGGGCCGCCCACCTCGTCCGGCACGAACCAGTACGTGGGCGTGCAGTGGAGCTCCGGCACCACGGAGGGCGGCAGCAGCGGCAGCCCGATCCTCACGCTGGCGACGTCGGGCGGCACGGCGCAGTACGTCCTGCGCGGCGCGCTCCTGGGCGGCGCGGCGTCGTGCGACAACCGGACCGGCACGGACATCTTCTCGCGGCTGGACCTCGCGTATCCCTCCCTTGCGCCGTACCTCAACCCGCCCAACGCGCCCATCGCGGACTTCACGGACCTCTGGTACGACCCGTCGGACGACGGCTGGGGCTTCAACATCGTCCAGCACCCGTCCCACAACCTCTTCGCCGTCTGGTACACCTACGGCCCGGATGGGCGGGACACCTGGTACGTGATGCCGACGGGCGCCTGGAGCTCCTCCACGACGTTCAGCGGCACGCTCTTCGCGGTCGCGGCACCCGCCTACAACGGCGCCTTCGATCCCAACAACGTCGGCAACCAGGCCGTGGGTACGGCGACGCTCACCTTCAGCGACGCGAGCCACGGCACGCTCAACTACACGGTGAACGGCGTCTCGGGCACCAAGCCCATCGTCCGCCAGCCGTTCTGAACCGCGTGAGTGCGCCGGCGCTCTCCGCGACCCTCGTCACCTACCGGTCGCCGCCGGATGAGCTTCGCCGCGCCCTGGCCTCGCTCGCGGCCGCCGTCGCGCGCGCACGCGAGGCGGGCATGGCCGGCAGCGCCGCCGTCTACGTCGTGGACAACGGGCCTGCGGAGTCGCTCGAGGCGCTCCGCGCGGCCCTGCGGGCGTGGCCGCCGGAAGCGGGAGCGATCGAGCTCGTGGCGGGCCACGGCAACGTGGGCTACGGCCGCGCGAACAACCTCGTCCTCCCGCGGCTCGCCTCGGACTTCCACCTCGTGATGAATCCGGACGTGGAGATCGACCGCGAAGCGCTCGCGCGCGGGCTGGAGGTCCTGCGCGCGGACGCGCGAGTGGGGCTCGTGGCCCCGGATGCGCACGGCGAAGACGGCGCGCCGCAGTTCCTCTGCAAGCGCTATCCCTCCGTATGGGTGCTCTTCCTGCGCGGCTTCGCGCCCGGCGCGCTCCGCGGCCGCTTCGCGCGCCGCCTCGCGGACTACGAGATGCGCGACGTGGTTGCCGCCCGCGCCGTCGCGGACGTGCCGCTCGCGAGTGGCTGCTTCATGCTCATGCGCACGGCGCTCTTCCGCCGCGTGGGGGGCTTCGATCCCGGGTATTTCCTGTACTTCGAGGATTACGACCTGAGTCTGCGGCTGCGCCGCGAGGCGGGCATCGCCTACGTGCCGGGGGTTCGCATCGTGCACCACGGCGGCGAGGCGGCGCGCAAGGGACCGCGGCACGTCGCGTGGTTCCTGCGTTCCGCGTGGCGCTTCTTCTCCACCCACGGGTGGAAGGTCGCCTGAGGCGTCAGCCGCCGCCCGCGGCCCGCGCGAGGAATTCCTCGAGCGCCCGCACGGGCTCGTCGCGCCCGAAAAGGTCGCCGCGGGCTGCCAGGATGCGCTCGGAGAGCGCGTGGCGCCGGTCCGGATCGCGGCCGATCGCCACCGTCGCCTCGACGTGTCCCTCGAAGTCGTCCGCCACGAGCTCCGGGACGTCCAGGATCCGCAGCATCGCCTGGCTCTGCCGCCCCCGCATGAGCCCGCCCGGCCGTGTCACGACCGGAACCCCCATGGCGAGCGCGTCGAGCGAGGTGTTCCCGCCGGACCAGTGGACGGTGTCCAGCATCACGTCGCAATGCCGGTTGATGCCGAGATACGTCGCGTGCTCCACGGGCCGCGAGAAGACCACGCGCTCGCGCAGGTCCAGCCCGCGCGCGCGCAGCGCCTCCGAAAGCCGGGCCGCGAAGGCGCTGGTGATCCGGTCGTGCTGCGAGGCGAACATCACGGCGATCCCGCGCGGATCGCGGGCGAGCACCTCGGCGATGAGCGCGTCGTTGTCCGGGTGGATCTTGAAGAGCGATTGCGGCACGAGGTAGAGCGTGCGGTCCTCCGGAAGGCCGAAATCCGCGCGCGTGCCCTCGGCCGCCGCGTCCTGCATCGGGTAGCGCGTGCCCAGTCCCGGGAGGAGCGCCAGGCGCTCGGTGTAGTGCGAAGCCGCGTCCGGCGGCTCCATCGCCTCGCACGAGATGAACCAGTCGATCTCCGGGTGCCCCGTCGTGCTCGGGTGCCCCCATCCGGCGCACTGCACGGGCGCGAGGCGCAACGCGCCCAGCGTGAAGTTGCCGGTGTGCATGCCCAATTCCGGATGCACGAGGATGTCCAGCTCGTCGTGCGCCACCTCCTGCGCGAGCGCGTGGAGCGAGCGACCGGGCCGGTGCTTGAAGGTGCCGGCAGCGGCCGCGATGGCGCGGGTGTCGTCCGCCACCCAGTCGTTCGTGTAGTAGACGAACGTCTCGAAGCGCTCGCGGTCGAGGTGCGTGATCCACGACGAGAAGTAGCGGCCCGCCGTGCAGTTGAAGAAGAAGTGGCTCAGGAACCCCACGCGGATCCGCGCGCGGCCGGGCTTGCGCGCGCGCGGCGCGAAGAGCTCCGGCACGGCGGGTGCCAGCACGCCGTGCAGGAGCTCGCCGTAGCGGCGCTGGAGCTCCACGTCGTTGCGGCCCTGGTAGGCGAGGTAGAAGTTGCTCCAGGTGGCTTCCGCGAGCGCCTTGTCCGGGCCGGCGATGCGGAACCCGGGCGCCTGGCGCGCGAGCCGCGCGACTCCCCGGTCGTATTCCTCGCGGATCCGCTCCAGTTGCACGGCGCTCTCGTAGACCTGGGGCAGAAGGAGGTTCGCCGCGAGCGCCGCGCGCAGGCTCGACGGAAACTGCGCCGTGAGGAGGCGGTACTCCTTCCGCGCGTCGTCGAAGCCGCCCACCTTGGCGGCCGCGCCCGCGAGCGCCATCCGCGCGGGAATGCTGGCCGGGTTCGCCTGCACCGCGGCGCTGTACGCGGCGAACGCGTTCGGCATCTCCCGCTTGCCGTCGTGGATCTCGCCGATCACGAGCCACGCCTCGACCAGGCCCGGATCCTCGCGGACCGCGACCTGCGCGTGCTCGAGCGCGCGGTCGGCGGCGCCGCGAAGCTTGTGGATGCGCGCGAGGTTGAAGTGCGCGAGCGCGTAGCGCGGATCGATCGCGAGCGCCTGGTCGAACGCGCGCACCGCTTCGTCCAGGCGCTCGAGGTTCTGGAAGACGATGCCGAGGTTGTTCCACGCGCGCACGTGGCGCGGGTCCGCCTCGACCGCGCCCTGGAAGTCGGCGAGCGCGTCGCGAAGCTTTCCCTGGTCCAGGCGCACGCGGCCCAGCGCCACCAGCGCCGCGGCCCAGCCCGGACGAAGCGCCACGGCGCGCGCGAGCGTGGCTTCGGAGCCCGCGACGTCGCCGCGGTCGTGCAGGACTTCCCCGCGGACCAGCAGGAACGCGGGCTGCTCGCCTCCCGCGGCGATGGCCCGGCCCACGCTCGCGAGCGCGTCATCCAGCCGGCCGGCCTGGTGCTCCGCCACGCTCCTCAGGTGCCAGGCGTCGGCGCGGCCGGCATCGGCCGCCACGGCCGATGCGTACGCCGCGATCGCGCCGGCCAGGTCCCCGCCGCGATGCAGCGCGCGGCCTTCGGCGATGCGCCGCTCGACGGGCGAATCGGAGGGCACGCGGCTCACGGCATCCTCCCGTGCCCGGGCATCCAGGCGTGCGGAAGCTCGACCACCCCGTAGTCGCGCGTCTCGCCGGTCACGACGAAATCCGTCTCGAAGGTGTCGAAGAGCCGCAGGCCGTCGAGCGTGTGCAGCCGCAGCCGGTACTTCCCGGGAAGGAGCGCCACGGCGTCGAAGCGGACGGCGAAGGAGAACGCGCGGGGGCCCGTCCGCGCGGGCTCGTAGTCGCCCTCGTTCGAATGCGATCCGTACACGGGCGTCCCGTCCGCGCGGACGATCCCGAAGAGGAGCACCGGCGGGCGGTCGTCCGGCTCGTAGGCCAGGCCCTGCACCACGATCGTCTCGCCGCGCCGGAAGGTCGCCGTGGGCCGGCCCTGCCCATCCTCCGTCCACCCGGAGACGATGTTGGGGTACAGGCCGCCGCCGCGCTCCCGCGGCTCGCCCGCGTGCGTCTTCTCCTGGTGGTACGTGAGGTACTCACGCGCGACGTCGAAGCTCGATCCCGCCATGCGCACGGCGCCGTGGTGGATCCACAACGCACGGCGGCAGAGCGTCTGCACGTGGAACATGCTGTGCGAGCAGAGGAGCAGCGTCCCGCCGCGCGCGAGGTAGGCTTCGAGCCACGCGATGCATTTCTTCTGGAACGACTCGTCGCCCACGGCGAGCACCTCGTCCGTGATGAGGAGCTCGGGATCGAGCGTGGTCGCGACCGCGAAGCCCAGGCGGACGACCATGCCCGAGGAGTAGTGCTTGATCGGCTCGTCGATCTGCGCCCCGATGTCCGCGAATTCCACGATCGCGCCCACCTTGGCGTGCGCCTCGCGCCGGGAAAGGCCCATCAACGCGCTCGAAAGATAGATGTTCTCGCGGCCCGTGTACTCGGGATGGAAGCCGCTCCCCAGCTCGAGGAGCGCGCCCACGCGGCCGCGCACCGCGACCTCCCCGCGCGTGGGCCGCACGACGCCGGCGATGATCTTGAGGAGCGTGGACTTCCCCGCGCCGTTCTCGCCCACGATGCCCAGGGACTCGCCGCGGCGTACCTCGAGGTCCACGGCGTCCAGCGCCCGGAAGTGCGGAAGCTCCCGGCTGCGGAAAAGGAGCGCCGCCAGCGTGCGCATGCGGTCCCCGCTCGTGGAGATCTTCGGGTAGTCCTTCGTCACCCCGCGCAGCGCGATGAGGCTCTCCGCCGGGGCGTCCACGGCGCTCACAGGAAGTCCTCGAAGTGGGGCGAGAGGCGCTCGAAGAACCAGAGGCCGGCCAGGAACACCGCGACGCAGAAGAGCGTGATGAGGGCGTCCCCGGCGGCGAGCCCCGACCCGTGGAAGAGGACTTCCCGCAGGCGCTCCGAGATCCACCCCAGCGGGTTGTCCGCCACGATCCTGCGCATCGATTCGGGGACGAGCGTCGCGGGATAGAGGATCGGGGTCGCGTAGAAGAGCACCTGGAGGACCACCTGCACGACGTGCTCCACGTCCCGGAGCAGCGTCTGGAGGGCGGCCAGGAACGCCCCGATGCCCGTGGCGAGGAGCATGTAGGGCACGAGCAGGACCAGGGCCACCGGCAGGGAGGCGAGGTGGATGGGCTCCCCCGCCACGCGCAGCGCCACCAGGACGGCGACGTAGCCCACGAGCTGCACCGCGCAGGTCCCCAGGATCGCCGAGAAGACGAGCAGGCGGTGGGGGAAGGCCACCTTGCGGATGAGGCCCGCGTTCGCCGCCACCGCCCCCATGGCGCGCTGGAGGCCCTCCGAGAACATGATCCACGGCCAGAGGACGACCGCCACGAAGGCCGTGTACCCCACGCCGGGGTATCCGGCCGGGACGCCCACCCGGAAGATGTGGCTGAAGACGAACCCGAAGACCGCGAGCTGGGCGAGCGGGTGGAGGAAGGTCCAGGCGAGGCCGGTGATGCTCCCCGCGTAGCGGCTGAGGACCTCCCGGCGCACGAAGGAGGCGAGGAGCCAGCCCCAGCGGGGGACGGCGAGCGCCGGGCTCACGCCTTGGCGGGCGCCTTCGCGCGCTCGTCGACCCGGAGCATGGCGTCCCTCTCGGCGAACCACTCCCGGGCGTACTCGCAATCGCGGTAGGCCTCGAAGTACGGCCCGCCGATGGTGTAGTGGACGAGGCTCGCGTCGCGCCGGGGCGCGTCGTAGCCCACGAGGTGGTTCCATGCGGGCGGGATCTCGCCGATCAGGTGGTCGCCCTCCAGCCACTTGAACTGGTGGAGCTCCAGGCCGCTCGCCGCGTTCACGTAGTCCGGCGTGAGCTTCATGCACTTCCCGCAGTTCATGAGCATGACGGAAGACCAGTTCTTCTTCGCGTACTTGGTCTGCACCGCGCCCAGGAACTTCACCTCCTCCCTGGGCACGTGGACGTGCTTCACCACCTGCACCGCGTAGCGCTGGTCGCGCAGGCGCCAGAGCTTCGCGATGTCGTCCAGGACCAGCATGTCGCAGTCCATGAAGATCGCCCAGCCCTCGTAGCCGCAGAGGTACGGCGTGAGGAAGCGCGAGAAGGAGAAATCCGTCGACTGGAGCGGATCGCGGGGCCGCTTGTAGACGCCGGCGAGCTCCGTGAGGCGCAGGGGCGCGATCGAGACGGGCTCGGTCGCGCGCGCGTGGATCGAGTGCGAGAGGACGCCGAAGGCCGCGGCCTCGCGGTCGTCGTAGCCGATGAAGGCGCGGATCATGCGCGGGACGGCTCCGGCATCACTTCGCCTTCGCCTCCTGGGCGCGCTTCATGAGCTCCGGGTCGAGCGGGATCACGAGCGCGTCGACGTTCTCCGTGTGGACCGTCGCCGTGGGCGAGGAGCGGACGTCCCGGATGAGCGCTTCGACCCGTTCCTTGCGCAGCCGCTCGCGCTCCGCCGCGACGATCTGGGGCTTCACCTCGTCGAAGGTGAGCGGGCGCGCGGGCTTGCGGTCGAGGAGCTTCACGACGTGGAAGCCGTATTCGGACTGGACCGGCGGGGAGATGGCGCCCTTGGAGAGCTTCGCGACGGCGTCGCGCACCGGAGGCACGAGCTGCTTCGACGTTCCCCAACCCTCGTCTCCCAGGGGAACGTTCCCGCGCGACTTCACCTCGTCCGAGTAGAGCGAGGCGTAGGCGAGGAAGTCCTCCTTGCCGGCCTTGGCCTCGTCGTAGGCCTTCTGCGCGCGCGCTCGCGCCTGCTCGACGGTGCGGCCCTTGAGCGAGACGAGGATCTGCTGGATGTGGACCTCCTCCGGCGCCACGTACTTCGACTGGTCCGCGAGGTAGAGCTCGCGCGCGCGCTGGTCCAGGTTCCCGGTGGCGGTCTCCTTCTCGACCTTCTCCCGGTAGAGGTCCGCGAGGAACGCCTCCTGGACCTGCTGCAGGCGCTTCTGCACCGCGGGATCCTTGTCGAGGCCGGCGGCCTTCGCGCGGAGCGCCAGCTCGCGCGCCACGAACACGCCATCGACCAGCGTCGCGATGCGGTCGTAGCCCATGCGCACCTCGGCGCGGTACTGCTCCGGGATGCGCAGCAGGGCACCGTCGAAATCCGCCCGGTCGACGACGACGGGGCCGTCGGTCACGAGCGGCGCGTCCGGCGGCAGGGGCTTCTTCGGCGGCGTGGCCGGGGCGTCCGCGGCGAGCGCGGGACCGGCGGCGAGGAGGGCGAGGGTGGCGAGGAAGGCGAGGAAGGCGCGAAATTGCATGGCGGAAATCCGAGAGAAAAAAGGAAACCGCCCGCGCCAGGAGGCGCGGGCGGGAAGGATGCTGCTGTCGCGAAGACGCCGGTTCTGGGCGATCCCTAGTTCGTGTTGACCGAGAAGCCGCAGGAGGACTGTCCTTGCGCACAGGTGCCCGGGGCGTACGTCCAGCGCACGTTGTAGTAGTACTGCGTGCCTTCCGGCGCGACGCAATTGAAGTACGCGATCGGCGACGACGCGCTGTTCACCCAGCCCAGGCTGAAGCCGTTGGCCGCGGCGTCCCCGCGCCGGTCGCAGTTGGCGCGCACGTCGTAGGTCGCCGGAATCACGCCGGGACACGGGTTGATGCTGATGTCGGCGGTATACGGCGCCGGCGAGTACGAGAGAGGGGACTCCCCGAAGTTCACGGCGGCGTAACTCCGGTTGAACTGGCCCAGCCCGTAGAGCGGGAACGACGTGACCACGCCGGACGACGCCATCAGCGGGTTGATGTACGTGCCGTTCGGAAGCGGCAGGCTTCCCATGCGCGTGCTGGGATCCGGCGGGGCGCACCCCGGAACAGAGGGAACCGCGGAGCCATTGAGGCCCGGGAGGTAGGAAGCCTGGTTGATGATCGTGCTGACGTTGTACGGCAACGCGCCGGTGCCCGTAGTGCCCGTCGGCGTGCTGCCGCCTCCGGACGGCGGGGGCGTGGTGGTGCTCCCCGTCCCTGAGACCGGGAAGCTGACGCTGGTGGTTCCCGGCCCGCCGGGCAGGATGGTTCCGGTGCCGTAGCCGATGTTCGCCATGACCGTGCAAGTGCCGGCAACGGCGCCGCCGGTGATCGCGATGTTCGCCGGTCCCGCCATCGTGGGCGTGAAGACGATCTGGCCGCTGGCCGGCGTGCCGACGCACGATCCGCTGACGGCGTAGTTGATCGCGACGTTGCCCGCGGACGGGGTGCCGCTACGCGTGACGGTCGCGTTGCCCTGGGTGTTCAGGGCGAGGGAACCCGGCGCGTTCACGGTGAAGGTGTCCGGGCCGCTGGTCGGCGGCGGGGGCGGCGGGGTCGTCGTGCCGCCGCTCGTGCTCGCGCAGGTGAGCATGAGGCTTCCGTCCGGCTGCGTGCTGATCAAGGGTGTCGTGCACACCACGCTGTTCGGCAGCGTCATGGTGAGCGCGCCGGCGGGAAGGGCGATGAGGGTTGCCGCGGTGGCCGCGATGGCGACCGCTGTGCGCCGCAGGAGGCTTTGTAGAGTTGCTGGTTGCATGGAGATCCTCGCTTTCGGCTTTGATCGGGGTCGCTTCGGAGCGACGAATTCCGTTTGGAAACCGGGCTATAGCCCGCTTATCTCATATTCGACGTGAAGTGTACAGGAGTTTTTTCGCTTTGGGGATGCGCTATTTCACATCTTGGCAAAAAAAACAGGCGGACGCGAGGTCCGCCTGTCGGCGTAACAGTCCGGGAGGGCGGACCCTCCCGGATTGCGTCCAGCGATTACGGGTTGATGGTGGTGATGTAGCTGTGCTCGAACAGCGCGCTGTAGTTGCCCTGGCAAGCGCCCGCGCCGCAGGTGAGCGTGCCGTTCACGAACGTGCGCACCATGAAGCCCGTGGCCGGCAGCCCGAAGAACGTGGCCGCAACCGCCGCGGACACGACCGGGATGGCGCCGCCGGTCAGGTTCACACGGTCGCTCAGCGTCGACACGAGACCCACGCTCGTCGCGTTGAGACCCGCGAACGAGAGGTTGGCCCAGCCGTTCTGGAAGTTCGACGGGATCGTCACGGTCGTCGTGTTGTTCGAGCCGAGCACCAGCGATTGCAGGCTGGAGTTGCTCTGGTTGCGGATCGACAGGACCGTCGATTCCCAGCAGAGCTGCCCCGTCGTGGTTCCGGTGACGTTCGGCGAGAACAGGACCGGCGTGTTCTGAGTCTGCTCTTCGCGGTTGAAGAACGTGAAGAGGATCGACTCGCACGCACCGTTCGTCGTGAGGTTGTTGGTGTACGGCGGCGTGGCGATGGCGCTCGTGACGAACGAACGCTTGAGCGGCTGGGTGACCACCCAGTCCGTCGCCGACGCGCTCACGGCGTCGAGGATGTACTCGTTCAGCACGTTGGTGTGCATGAACACGGAGGCCACGGCCCGCGCACCGGCGCTGGCGTTGCCGAGCGCCGCGAACGTGCTGCGGTACGCGGTGATGGCCGTCGACGCGCCGCCCGGGCCGATGCCGCCGGCATTGACGACGACGCTGACCGGATCGGCTGCATCCAGGCGCGGGGTCACGAGGCCCGGCTGGGTGAAGTTGGTGACGCTGCTCCACGCTTCCAGGGCATCCGCCTTGTAGCCGACGTCGTTGCCGCTGTTCACGTTGATGAGCGTGCCCGTGCCCATCAGGCCGCCCGTGGGCGCCTCGATGGACGGCGGGGTGGCGTTCAGCGCCTGCACCACGCCGCAGTTCGCGGGAACGCCGGCGGAGGTGTGCGTGACGGCCGCGGCCCACGTGCCCGTGAGCGTGCCCATCTCGATCATCTCGACATAGCCTTCGCGCGTGCGATCCAGGCCGGTGCCGACGAGCTTGTCGTTCGCGTCCGTGGAGAACAGGGCGTTGGTGAAGTCCTGGCCGGCAGCCGGGATCGCGGGCGACGTGCAGGACACGTCCGCGGTCAGCAGGTGGCCCGGGGCGCCGGTCGCGGTGCTGGCGGGGACCACGGCAGCGGTCCACACGTCGTTCGGCGACAGGTACAGGTTGAAGTCGAGCACCTCGGCGGAGGTCCGGCCTTCCAGGAAGCGGACCTTCACGGCCTTCGCACGCGTCGTCGTGTTGACGATCGAGATGTACGTGTTCCAGGCGTTCGTGCCGGTGTTCTGGACGGTGAAGTAGGGGTAGACCAGCGCCTGACCCGTCCTATTCGGGTTCAGGTACACAGCCTCCGCCGTACCGGCAGCGCCCATACTGGCGAGCACCGCGGTCAACAGAGCTTTTCTTTTGAAGGTGTTCATGTCTTGGATTACTCCTTTGTGAAGATGAAAGTGATCACTTTCTAGAGGTACAACTCGCGAATCTTATCCCATGGATCGGGGTTTTACAAACCAGCCGTCGGAATCCTTCACCTCGAGCCGTCGTCCTTTTCCCACACCGCTATTTCTGCACGTACCACCAGTTGGAACCTTCGCGTACCCAGCTTTCGCCGAGCGGTGTCTTCGTACGCCGGCCCTGGAACTCGTATTCGATCGCCACCGTCGCGTTGCAGGCGTCCTTCGTCGGGCAGTCGACCTTCTCAACCTGGGCGGTCCTCCAGAAGCCCTTGCGGAGCCCCGCCACGTAATCCTTTTCGCTCACCACCTCCCGGCTTCCGGGACTCAGGAACCCGTACGCGGCGGCGAAATCGCCTTTCACCAGCGCATCCCACCGTGCCTGCGCCCGGGCCTTCACGGCCTCTTCCGGCGAGCTGGGGGGCATGGCCGCGCATCCCGCAAGGGCCGCCACCGCCCCTGCCAACAGCATCCTGCGCATCCCGCCCATTACGCCTTTCCAAGCCCATTTCCGGTATCGCTGCGACGAAAGACTAGTCAAGTTGATTCTCCGCGTCAAACAAAATCGAAAGGTTTTTACAACACTGTGTCGTTTCTGCAACAGCGCACTTGAAGTTTCTCGCGCAAAGGCTTGTTCCCCCTCGGGTTTCAGCCCCCGAATGGAGGCCTCCCGAGGGGTCTATTTGCCGCGGGGAACGGGCGGCGTGGGCGGGATCGGGAGGTCCTCCGGCTTGGGCAGGACGGCCTCCAGCGCCGGGAGCTTTTTCCGGAGCTCCAGGGTCGCTTCCCGGGCCTGGGTCGAGTCGCTGATGATCCGGGGGGTGATGATGAGGACCAGCTCCGTCCGGTTGTGCTGGTAGCTCTGGGTGCCGAAGAGGGCGCCCAGCACCGGGATCTTGGAAAGGAGCGGCACCCCCGTGCTGCTGTGCCCGTTGTCCTCGCGGATGAGGCCGGCCAGCACGATCGACTCGCCGGAGGCGACCACGACCGAAGTCTGGGCGGAGCGCGAGTTCACGTTGGGGTTCGGGTTGTTGGCCGTCACCGGGACCGTGGTATCGACGGCGCTCACCTCCTGGTTCACGTCGAGCGTCACGAGGCCCCCCGAGTTGATGCGCGGGGTGATCGCGAGGAGGACCCCCGTCTCGAGGTACTGGAAGCTGTTGAGGACGCCCGTGCCCGTGCTCACCCCGGTCTGGCTCTGCGTCTGCACCGAGATGCGGTCGCCGATCTTGATCTGCGCCTTCTGGTTGTCCAGCACCATGATCTGCGGCGAGGCGAGGAGCTGGGCCTTGCCCGCGGTGCCGAGCGAGTTGAGCACCGCGCGCACGTTCGCGCCGCTGAAGTTGATGAGGCCCAGCCCCGTGAGGCTGGAGGACGAGACGGCGGTCCCCGGCGTGGCCGGAAGGAGCCCCGTGTTCACCGAGCCCGTCGTGTTGTTGCGCGTGCTGAGGAAGTAGTTGAGGCCGAGGCTCAGCTCGTCCGTGAGCTTCACCTCTGCGAGCATCACCTCCACCAGCACCTGGCGCGGCACGACGTCGAGCTGCCGGAGCGCGTTCTCGATCGTCTCGTAGTCCGAGGGCGTGGCGAGGATGAGGAGCGAGTTCGTGTCCTTGTCCGCGATGACGCGCACCTCGTTCGTCGTGGTCCCCGTGGTCCCCGGGAGCGAGAACGTCGCCGCGCCGGGCCCGGGCGTCACGGTCGTGGTCGTCGTCTGCGGCGTGATCTGGCCGAACGTCGAGCTCGTGATCTGCGCCGGCCGCGAGCCGGGCGCGAGCGAGGGCGCCGTGGTCGTGGTGCGCCGGCTGGAGAAGAGGTCGCCGATCAGCGTCGCGAGGCTCTCGGCCTTCCCGTTCCTCACCTGGTAGACGTAGAAGCGCGTGCCGCCCGACGTGCTCCCGGCCTGGTCGATGCGGTCGATCCACGTCTTCGCGAGGTCGAGGTAGTGGGGCTGCGTGGTGACGACGAGGAGCGCGTTCAGCCGCTCGATCGGGATCACCCGCACGATCCCCGCGAGCGGGCTTTGCGCCGCGTTGCCGAAGACCTTGTCCAGGTCCGCCACCAGCGCCTTCACGTCGGCGCTTCGGATCGGGAAGAGGCCCATCGAGTAGCCGGCGAGCCAGTCGACGTCGAAGAGCTCGACGGTGTCGACGAGGTGGCGGAGCTCCCGCTCGTTCCCGGCCATGATCACGAGGTTGCGGACCTCGTCCACCCGCACCGATTCCGGGGGCGCGAAGGGGTCGAGGAGCTTGCCCATCTCGCGCGCGCCTACGTACTTGAGGGGCACCACGAGGACCGAGAAGCCCTGCGGGATGGGAAGCGTCGAGCCGCCCAGCTGCGGCGTGACCGAGCCCTTCACCTGGTTGATCGGGACGATCTTGTAGATCCCCTCCTCCTTCACCACGGCGGCATTGTTCTGGCGCAACAGCATCTCCAGCGTGGGGAGGAGGTCCTTCAGCGGGATGGGCTTGATGGTGCGGAACGTGACGGTGCCCTGCACGCCCGGATGCACCGTGTACGACTGCTTGAGGTAGTCGCCGAGGATCACCTTGGCGACCTCTCGCACGTCGAGCGCCTCGAAGTTGAGGCTCGCCTCCTCCGGTCCCGGCGGCGTCGCGGGCGCGGGCGGCTTCGGGCTCAGGAAATTCCCGCTTCCCTTGTAGACCTTCGCCTCGGCCTTCGGTCCCCCGCCGGGGCCGGTGTCGACGGTCGTCACTTTTCCCGCGGGGAGCGGCCCGAACTGGGCCTGCGGCCCGGGCGCCGCCTGCGGCGCGGGCGCGTTCTGCGCCTTGCCGCGGAGGCTCGGCGGCAGGACCGAGCACGACGAGGCCGCGAGCAGCACCGCGGCGGCCGCGAAGGCGCGCAGGGCCCGGCGATCGAGCGGACGCGACGGCGGGAAGGGGTTCACGGGCGAAGGGGGGAAACGGACGGCCATGTTAGTCGCTCACTGAGGGGGTTGGGAGCGTCGCGCGCGGCGCCTGGCGAGGAGCTCTTCCGGCGACAGGGGCGCGGTCGTTGCCTGTGGCACCGCCGCGCCTGTGGGGTTCTGGGGGAAGGTCTGCATGGGGATGCCCTGGGCGTTCACCGCGCCGGCGGGAGGCGGAGCCGCGAGCGGGTTGGCATTGGCGGGCGTGGGGGCGCCGGGGACGAAGCCCGGTCCCGCGCCGGGCGGGCCGAACGGCCCGATCGCATTCGGATGGGCATTCGCGCCGGGCTTCATCACCTGGAGCGGCAGCACTTCCTGGTCGCTTCCCTGGGCGAGCGTCACGGATTCCGGCGACACGTCCGCGAGCTTCATGCCGTTCACCTCGTGGCCCTTCTCGATGCGGTGGATGTGGCCCGTCGACTTCTCGCGCAGGAGCGCGATCTTCGTGTCGCCCGCGATGGTCACGCCCTGCAGCACGAACTGGCCCTTCTTCATGTTGCTGGCGGCCGCCTGCTCGGCGGCGGGCGCGGGACGGCGCAGCGGCACGAAGAGCGGGCGGGTCGCCATCTCCGGGTAGAGCTGTTCCGGCGCCGCGGCGGCGAGCGGCGGCATGAGCTTCGCCCGGAAGGGCGCCGCGGGACGCGAGGTGCCGGCGGAGATCGAGGGCCCGAGGTGCCATCCGAAGCCGGTCTCGAACCCGATCACGACGAGGAGCACGATCGCCGCGGCGGCGAGGACCACGGCGACGGGCTGGCGTTGGAAGAGCTCGCGCATCAGGACCCCGTGATGGCGTAGCCGGACACGTCGAACTGCACGAACATCTCCGGCTCGCCGCCCGGCGGGGGGCGGAAGGTCGCCGGGACCTGCGTCCGGATCGTGAGGTTGTCGACGAAGAGGTACGGCGTGTTGGTCTCGATCGCCGCGAGGATCTTCCGGAGCGCGAAGATGTTGGCCGTGAGCTGCACGTTCACCGTCACCTGCCGGTAGCGGCCCTCGTCGCGCGAGGTGGGCGCCCCCATCGTGATGAGGCGCCCGCCGCTCGATTCGACCAGCGTGCGGATCGACTCCTGCGCCTCCGCCGCCGAGAGCGCCGCGGCGCCGCTGCGCAGGAAGAACTTGCGCGGGTCGCGTCCCGACATCGCCTCCAGCTGGCGCGCGATCTCCGGCCGTGCCTGCGCGATCCGCCGGAAGCGGTCGAGCTTGTCGAAGTTCTCCGCGAGCGCCGTGTCGTAGTGCCGGTGCCACATCCAGGCGGGGATCGCGATGGCGGCGACCACGACGGCGACGAGCGCCACGAGGAGGCCCACCGCGAGCTGGCGGCTGCGCCGGGGATCTCCCGCGATCACCGGCCGCGCGCTCACCGGGCGGCTCCCTTGGCCGGCGCGGCGGAGGGGGCCTTGCCGGCGGGCGTCGCGGTCGCGGTGGGCGCGGGCGGCCGCGGTTGCGGCTGGGCCTCGGGCGCAGCGCCGGCGGCGATCACCGGAGAAGCGTCCGGGAGCGGCCGCGGACGGGCCTCCGCGGCGATCATGAACCGCTCCGAGTTGGGCGTGGAGCCGCGGCTCACGGTGCCGCGCGGCGTCGCGTTCTGCAGGAGCTTCGATTGCTCGAGGATCTCGATCAGCTTCGACGAAGACGCGGTCTCGCCGGTGATCTGCACCTCGCGGGTCTTCCCGGTCGTGCGCACCTCGAGCACTTGCACCCAGGTGTTGTCCGGCAGGAGCCGCGAGATCTCCTCCACGTACGCGAGCACCGGCCAGGAGCCGTATTTCTTCGCGAGGAGGAAGTTGTAGTCGTTCACCTGCCGCTCGAGCTCGGCCGAGAGCCGGCTCGTCGCCTCCGCCTGCACGCGCGCCTTCTCCACGAGGGGCAGGAGCATCACGACCGTCTCGCGCTTGCGCCACAGGGGGATGCCGAGGGCGAAGAGGAGGAGCACGACGACCGCGCCCACGAGCGAGCGCTGCACGATGCGGTCGCGCGACGTCTCGCGCTCCCCGCGCTGCTCCGAAGGCAGGAGATCGAGGGGCTGCGCCGCGCCCGCGGGGTCCTCCTGGACGGAGAGCCCCTGCACGTTGGCGCCCAGGCCGCGCAGGCGCCCGAGGAGCGCGTCCACGAACTCGCGGCGGGCGACCGCGATCGCGACGGAGAGCCGGCCGGCGGCGGCGTCGCGCGAGACCACGCGATAGTCGAAGTACACCTCCTCCGCGCGGAAGGGCGTGAGGCGATCCATCTCGAAGGCGATCACCTGGCGCAGGTTCTCCTCCGTCGCCATCGGCATCGCGACGCGCCGCACGAGCGCCTCGCCCCGCGCGAGCCGGACGCGCACGCGATCGCGCGTCTCGCCCGCGCGCTGCAGGAGCGCCCGGAAGGCGCTGCGGCGGCGGGGCTCGTCGAAGGCCGCCAGGTCCACGTGCGTCTCCGGGCCGGCGGCGGCGCGCGGCTCGAGGAGCGTCACCTCGTCGCCCTCGATCGCGACCAACGGCACGTCGCCCCCGCCGCCCAGCACGGCGAAATGCTCCCGGGCGAAGGCGGAGATCTCGCCGGTCCACCAGGCGAACAACGCGGCCGCCTGCGCGCGCCAGTCGCGCTTGCCGCGGATCGCGGAGGCGTCGGCGGCCATCAGCGGGCGGGCGGCGTCGGCGCGCCGGCGTTGGCGTCGGCCACCTGCTGCGGCGGCGCGGGCGCGCTTTCGCGCCAGACGACGAAGGTGACGGGCTTGCGCGGAACCGGACGCATGAGCGCCACCGCTTCGCGGGAGAAGACCGTGCCGTCCTCGAGCCGGGCATCCGAGGTGACGGAGAGGACCAGCGAATTGCCCGACGCGAAGCCGCCGGCCTGCGGGAACGGCGGGACCGGCTGGCCGTTCGCGCGCGCGTCCTCGCGGCGCGCGATGAAGTCGTCGACGAGCTCCGGCGTCACGCCCGGGATCGCAAGGAGCACGTCGCGCGTCGCCGACTGGACGTTCACGCCGGGCTGCCGCGAATACACCGTGATCGAAGGGGCGATGCGGTGGAAGACCTCGGGACGCATACCGAGCACGAGCTGGAGTTCCTCTATGGCCTGGAAGGGAGCGTTCGCGGGGCCGTAATCGAGCCCCGCCGCACGGTAGTCGGCCTCTTCCGCGCCGTGAAGCCGCTTGAGCGAATCCGGATCGCGCCAGTCGAGGACCGCGTCGAGGAGGCTCGACGCCTGGTCGTCGTTCAGGCCCGCGGAGAGGAAGAGCCCCCGGAGCAGGGCGTCGGGCGCGACGTTGATGTCGATTTTAGCAGACTCGTCGCGCATGCCGATCCGCACCGGGATGCCGTCGAAGGACCAGTCGTGCACGCTGCCGTCGCGCTTCCAGACGTCCGGCCCGCTGTCGCCGCGGTACGCCTCGAAGATCGCGCGCTGGACGCCCGCGTCCGCCGCCTCGCGGGCGCGGGCGATCGAAAGCGAGTTGGCGACGACCATCGCCTCGGTGCGCCGGTCGAAGATGAAGCTCGCGGCGACGACCGCGAGGAGGATCGACGCCCACATGACGAGCACCAGCGCCACGCCGCGCTGCGCTCGGGCCCTCACGCGGGCCTCCGCGGCCGGCACCCGCGCTGCACGGGCGACTCCATGCACCCGGCCTCCTCGCCCAGCTCGAGCTTCACCAGCATCTCCGGGAAATCCGTGCCGTTGGCGTCGTGCAGGCGCACCCGGATCATCGCGGGCATGCGGCTCTGGATCTGCCACTGGTCCGACCACTTGGGCTCGGTGAAGTCGTTCTCCGAGCCGAAATACGAGAACGCCACGGCGTCCACGTCCTCCACGAGGATCGACGGATCCACGCGGTCGAGGGACGAGAAATCCGCGACGTCGCCCGTGGCGACCGCGCGGCGCATCACGAGGTTCTTCACCCGGGGCTCCTTCGGGTCCGCCTCGACGTCGACCTGCACGAGGGCGAGGCCGCCCTGCGAAACGCCGGCGGCGCGCGTCGAGACGAATCGCAGCACCTGGTCCCCACCGTCGAACGCGTAGCGCAAGGCGGTCGCATCCTTCCATCGCATCGGAAACGTCTCGGAGAGCTCGCGGCGCAGGAAGTTCTCGCCCAGGCGGCGGTCGGCCGCGCGTCGCCCGTTGGCGTCGCCCGCGTCCCAGCTCCGGAGCGCGAAGGTGAGCCCGGAATAGAGGAGCGACATCATCGCGCCCAGGAGCACCAGCGCCACCACGAGCTCGATCAGCGTGAAGCCGGATTCGCGGCGCCGCATCACGGGTGCGTCCCCAGCTTCAGGGTGGCCATGTCGAGCGAATGGTCCTTCGCGTCGCCGCCGTGCCAGTCGACGCGCACCTCGACCCGGTAGAGCTGGTAAGGCGTGACGATCGGATGGTCCGGGTCCGACGGGGAGGCCTCGTCGTAGCGCGTAACGGTCGTGGTCCAGCGGTAGCGCGGATCGCGCGATTCCCCGCTGGACGTCCCTTCCGCGAGCTGCTGCTCCATGCCGGCGCCGTCGAGCTGCGAGGAGGCGACCTCGAGCGCCCTCGAGCGCTCCTCGAGCGCCCCGGCGCGGGTGAGTCCCTGCGTGAAGATCTCGAACGCGGTCGAGAAGACGAGCGCCAGCAGCACGAAGGCGACCACCACCTCGATCAGCGTGAATCCACCGCAGGTGCGACGTCGTCCTCGCGCAGCCTGCCCCCGAGCGCCGTTGTCGGGGGGGGACCCGGCCGTCCTAATCAATGGACACCCTCCCCGTGAGCCAGTCCACGTCGACCAGGTACTTCCGCTCGCCCGCGGAGACCGTGATGCGCCCGCCCGTGGAGCTGCCGTCCGGATAGAACCGGATCGCGCCCTGGCGCTCGCCCGTCACCTCCGATTGGGCGGTGAAGAGCTTGAGGTCTATGCCCTCGGGAAGCTGCCGCGGCACGCGGTCGCCGGGGATCGTGAACTGGCGCGTGTCGAGGTCGAGGGTGAGCGTCGTGTCCTGGCGCGTCGCCATCGCGGTGGTCTGCGCCTGGCGAAGGCCGGAGGCGAGCGTGCGGGCCGCGGCCTTCAGGTCCGCGCTCGAGCCCCCGCGCATCGGCACGCCGAGGATGAGCGTGTAGATCACCGCGCCCAGGGCGAGGACGATGATGATCTCCAGCAGGGTGAATCCCCGGGACTTCCTCATCGCGGACGGCTCACGGCACGGGCGCTGCGGGCGCGGCCTCAATACTGGATGTCGCGGTTCTCGCCGTCGCCGCCGTCGCGGCCGTCGGCGCCCAGCGACACGAGGTCGAAGGGCTTCGAGGTGCCCGGGACGGTGTAGCGGTAGTCGTTGCCCCACGCGTCCTTCAGCTCGTCCTCCTTCACGTAGGGGCCGTTCCACTTGTCCACCCCGGGCGGCTGCTTCGCGAGCGCCTGGAGGTTCTCCGGGTACTTCCCGACCTCCAGCTTGTAGATCTCGATCTGGCCCGCGAGGTGCTGCATCCGGATGCGCGCCTCCTGCGACTTCGCGCGCCCCATCTGCTCGAAGATCTTGGGGCCCACGAAGGCCATGAGGCCCGCGAGCAGGATGAAGACGATGACGACCTCGAGGATCGTGAAGCCGCTCTGGCGGCGAATGCGGGGGCTGGAAGTCATCTGGGATACCTCGAAGCTAGATCGGAATGTCGTACACGGACAGCATCGCCGAGAGGATGGCGATGATGATGAACCCGATCACGAGCGCCATCGCGACGATCATCACGGGCTGCAGGAGCGAGAGCGACCGGCGGATGGCGACCTCCACCTCGTGGTCGTAGGTCTCGGCCACCTGCATGAGCATGTCGTCCAGGCGGCCGGTCTCCTCGCCCACGAGGATCATGTGGACGGCGAGCATCGGGAAGCGGCCGGTCTCCATCATCGGGCGGCCCAGTCCGCGCCCCTCCTTCAGCTCGCGCGCGACGCCGGCCACGGCCTCCGCGAGCCACAGGTTCGCCATGGTCTCGCGCACGATCGTGAGCGCGGCGACGAGGGTCACGCCGTTCCCGAGGAGGGTCCCCAGCGTCCGGGAGAAGCGCGCCATCTCGATCTTCGCGAAGAGGTCGCCCACCACGGGCGCCGTCACCTTTCGGCGATCGAACCGGTAGCGCACCTCCGGGTCGCGCAGCCGCATCGCGAGGAGGTAGGCCACGACCGCCACGACGATGAGCATGAGCCAGCCGTAGTTCCTCACCGTGTCGCCCGCGAAGAGCACGACCCGCGTCATCGCGGGGACGGCCTTCCCGGCGCCGGCGAAGATCGGCTTGAAGCGCGGGACCACGACGCCCAGGAGCACGCCCACCGCGATCACCGAGACCACGGCGAGGAACGCCGGGTAGGTGAGCGAGGCCTTCACGTTGTCCCGGAGCGCCTTGGACCGCTCCATGTACTCGGCGAGCCGCAGGAGCACCGAAGGGAGGCTTCCCCCCGCTTCTCCCGCGCGGATCATGTTCACGTAGAAGCGCGTGAAGACGCCGCGCTGGGCCTCGAGCGCCTTGGAGAGCGAGGTGCCGCCGCGCACCTCGTTCCGGAGCTTCGAGAGGAGCTCCGCCACCCTCGGGTTGGCCGCGAGGTTGATGAGGATCTCGAACGAGCGGTCGAGCGGCAGGCCCGCCTTGAGCAGCGTCGCCAGCTCGCGCGTGACCACCGTCACGTCGTCCTGCGTGACCCCCCGGCGCGCGAAGAGCGGACGGCGCGCCGAAGTGGCCGTGGCCGCCTTCGCGGCGCCCGCTTCCTCCGCGCGGATGGGGATGAAGCCCATCGCCTGGATGCGGGCCACGGCGGCGGGCGTGCTCGAGGCCTCCAGGACCCCTTCCTGGACCTCGCCCGACGGCGTCACGGCCTTGTACTGGTAGAACGGCATCCCGGGGAGGCCCGCTAGTCCTCGCGCGTCACGCGAAGGACTTCCTCGATCGTGGTGACCCCCGCGAGCGACTTCCTGAGGCCGTTCTCGAACATCGTCTCCATGCCTTCCATGATCGCGGCGGCGCGGATGTCGCCGGCGGTCGCGTGGCGCATGATGAGCGAGCGCACGTTGTCGGTCATGACCATGACCTCGATGATGCACACGCGGCCCCAGTACCCCGTGCCCGCGCATTCCGTGCAGCCCACGGGCTTGTAGAGCGTGACGTCGCCCTGGGGCACGTAGCGGCGAAGGCTCATCTGCTCGATCACCTCCGGGAGCGCCTTGTGCGGCTCGCGGCACTTCGGGCAGAGAGTCCGCACGAGGCGCTGGGCGAGGATGCCGTTCACGGTCGAGGTGAGGAGGTAGTCCTCCGCCCCCATGTCGAGGAGGCGGCTCACCGTGGAGGGCGCGTCGTTCGTGTGGACGGTCGAGAGCACGAGGTGGCCCGTGAGCGCGGACTGCATCGCGATCCTCAACGTGTCGACGTCGCGGATCTCGCCCACCATGATGATGTCCGGGTCCTGGCGCACGATCGAGCGCAGCGCATTCGCGAACGTGAGGTCGATCTGCGGCTTCACCTGGATCTGGTTGATGCCGGGCATCTGGTACTCGACCGGGTCCTCGACGGTCACGATCTTCACGTCCGGCTTGTTCAGGCGGTCGAGCGCGGTGTAGAGCGTCGTGGTCTTGCCGCTTCCCGTGGGGCCGGTCACGAGGAGGATGCCGTGGGGCTCGTCCAGGATCGCGAGGAAGCGCTCGAGGGCGCTCCCGTCGAAGCCCAGGGACGCGAAGTCGAGCGGCACGCCGCCCTTGTCCAGGATCCGCATCACCACGCTCTCGCCGTGCATCGTGGGCACCGTGGAGACGCGCAGGTCGATCTCCTTCCCCTGGATGCGCAGCTTGATCCGCCCGTCCTGCGGGAGGCGGCGCTCGGCGATGTCGAGGTTCGCCATGATCTTCACGCGCGAGATCACCGCGGCGGAGAGGCGCCGCGGCGGCGATTCCACCTCGTGCAGCACGCCGTCGATGCGGTAGCGCACGATCAGGCGATTCTCGAAGGGCTCGATGTGGATGTCGGAAGCGCGCTGCTCCACGGCCTTGGTGAGGATCAGGTTCACGAGGCGGATCACCGGCGCCTCGGAGGCGAGGTCCTTCAGGTGCGCCACGTCGCCGAAGTCCTCTTCCTCCGGGCGGGCCTCGATGTTGTCCACGATGGCGCCCATGGAGGAGCGCCCGCCGCCGTAGAGGCGCTCGAGCGCGGCGTCGATCTCGTTCGGCGCGGCGATGTAGGGCCGCACGCGCTTCCCGGAGGCCATCTGCACCGCGGAGAGCACGAAGGAATCCGTGGGGTCGGCCACGGCGAGCGCGACTTCCTCGTCGTCCTCCCGGAGCGGCACCGCCTGGGCGTCGCGCAGGAACTTGGCCGAAAGGCGCTCCTCGAGGAGCGGGAGCTCCGGGAAATCGCTCGCGAGCGCGATCGGGACGTCGAGCTGGTCCGCCAGGGCGTCCGCGAGGTCCCTTCCCGAGACCATCCCGAGCCGCTGGAGGATCACCCCCAGCTTCTCGCGCGTCTCGCCCTCCTGGAGCTTCAGGGCGCGGTCGAGGTTGGCGGGGTCCAGCTTGCCCCGCTCGACGAGGATTTCACCGAGGCGCTTTTGCAAAGGGGGTCGGTCCTGTTCTAAGCATTTGAAATTATAAGCGTCCGGAGGCAAAAAAAGCGGGCAGTCGCCTGCCCGCGCGCGAACGCACCTCTAGATGCGATCCATCCCAACGGGCTTTTGGAGGACAGGGTGCGTAATAAGTTCCTACACGGGCGCGGCCGGAACCGGAAGCGCGCGCGAAAAAAAAAGCGGGCACCGGGGTGCCCGCTTCGTAAGGGACGCCGCGCGCGCGGCTCCCGGCCTCCCGGATCGTCTATTCCACCCGTTCGCCGTGGAGGCTCACGTCCAGCCCCTCGCGCTCCTCTTCCTCGGTGACCCGCAGCCCGATCGTCATGTCGATCGCCTTGAGGATGATGAAGCTGCCCACGCCGCTCACGACGAGCGTGGTGGCGACGGCGCCCAGCTGCACCAGGAAGGTGCCGTCGGTGCCGCTGATCTCCTTCACGTTGAAGACGCCCGTGAGGAGCGCGCCCACGATCCCGCCCACGCAGTGCACGCCGAAGGCGTCGAGCGAGTCGTCGTAGCCGAAGGCGCGCTTCACCGCGGTCGCGGAGAAGAAGCAGATGACGCCCGCCGCGATGCCGATCGCGAAGGCGCCGGTCACGCCCACGAAGCCGGACGCGGGGGTGATCGCCACGAGCCCGGCGACGGCGCCGGAAGCGATGCCCAGGACCGAAGGCTTGCCCTTCGTCATCCACTCCGTGAACATCCACGCGAGCGCGGCGACGGCGGTGGCGAGCTGGGTCACGACCATCGCCATGCCGGCGCGGCCGTCGGCGGCGACCGCGGAGCCCGCGTTGAAGCCGAACCAGCCCACCCACAGGAGCGACGCGCCGATCACCGTGAGCGTGAGGTTGTGCGGGGCCATCGGCTCGCGGCCGTAGCCCAGCCGCTTGCCGAGCACGAGGGCGCACACCAGCGCGGCGATGCCCGCGTTGATGTGCACGACCGTGCCGCCCGCGAAGTCGAGGACGCCCTTGGTGGCCCAGAAGCCGGTGGTCGACTCCCACATCATGTGCGCGATCGGCGAGTAGACGAGGAGCGACCACAGCCCCATGAACCAGAGCATCGCCGAGAACTTCATCCGGTCGGCGAAGGCGCCGGTGATGAGCGCCGGGGTGATGATCGCGAAGGTCATCTGGAACGCCATGTAGACGGACTCGGGGATGGTGAGCGCGAGGTGGCTCACCATGACCTTGCCGGCTTCCTTCTGGAAGAGCATCCCGTTCAGGAAGAGCCGGTCGAGGCTCCCGAAGTACGGGTTGCCCGGCATGAACGAGAGGCTGTAGCCCGCGACCACCCAGATCACCGTGACGAGGCACGTGATCGCGAAGCTCTGCATGAGGGTCGCGAGCACGTTCTTCTTGCGCACCATGCCGCCGTAGAAGAGCGCCAGGCCAGGAACGGTCATCATGAGGACCAACGCCATGGAGGTGAGCATCCACGCGGTGTCCCCGCTGTTGATCTTGTCCGCGCCGACGAGCACCGGCCGGTCGGGCGCCGGCGGGGCGGCTGCGGCGGGCGCTGCGGCGGCGGGCGCACCGGTGGCCGGCGCGGGTGCCGCGGCCGGTGCGGGCGTGGCGGCCGGAGCGGCCGCCGTGGGCGGCGCGCTCGCGGCATCCGGCTTCCTGTCCTGCGCGTAGCCGGTTCCCGCGCACGCGAGCGCGGCGCCGAGCGCGATGAGGCTGAATAGGCGTTTCATCGTGGCGTCTCCCTTAGAGTGCTTCGGCGCCGGTCTCGCCGGTGCGGATGCGGATGACCTGCTCGAGGTCGAAGACGAAGATCTTGCCGTCGCCGATCTTCCCGGTCTTGGCGCTCTTCTCGATCGCTTCGATCGCGCGGTCGAGGAGCTCGGTCGCGATCGCGGCCTCCACCTTCACCTTCGGGAGGAAGTCGACGACGTATTCGGCGCCGCGGTAGAGCTCCGTGTGCCCCTTCTGGCGCCCGAAGCCCTTCACCTCCGTGACGGTGATGCCCTGCACGCCGATGGCCGAGAGCGCCTCGCGCACCTCGTCCAGCTTGAACGGCTTGATGATGGCCGTGACCATTTTCATGATGGATTCCTCGGTCGGATGTCAGAACTTGTAGAGGACTTCGAGCCCGAACGACGTCTGCTTGTCGGTCGGTGTGGCGCCATCCGATTTCAGGAAGGCATCCTTGTCGGACTTGTCGCGGCGCACCTCGGCGCGGACCTCCACCGGCTTCATCGGCATGTACGCGAGCGTGAGCGTGCCTTCCTTCCACTTCTGCGCGATCCCCGTGCGGTAGCCGTCCTTGTCGTCGAAGTACTCCGCGCGGGCCGAGATGCGCCACTGCTCGCCCAGCTGGTAGTTGAGGTACGCGGCGAGCCCCTGCCATTTCGCCTTGCCGCCGCCGGCTGCGCCCTGCTCCTGGTCGCCGTAGTCGTAGTTCACCACTAGCGTGAGCGGCTCGGCCAGCGTGAACGTGCCCACCACGTCGAAGAGGTTGCGCATGCCGTTGGCGGAGCTCTTCGGATAGTTGGTGACGAGCTCCTTCCCGCCGTAGTACGACGCGGCGAGGGAGACGGTCTTGGAAGGGGCGAAGGTCGCGCCCAGCTCGACCGTCTTGTCGCTGTTCGGGTCCTGGACCGCGTCCCAGCCCTGGTTCACGCCGGCGATGAGCGAGAGTGCGTCGCTCATCTTCCAGGTGGCGCGAACGCCGGTGTGGGTGAAGGGGATCGCGTAGCCGAAGAGGATCGAGCGCGAGTAATTGGTGTCGCCGTCGCTCTTGATCACTTCCGCGCCCGCGAGCGTGACGAACTTGCCGGCGATCACGCTGAACGGCGCCGCGCCGTAATAGAGGTACGCCTGGGTCACGTCGAAATAGTGGTTCGCGCCGTTGGCCGGCCCCTTGTTCTTGTCGATCGTCCCGTAGGAAGCGATGGTGTCCGCGTCCTTGCCCGCGTTCACCTCGAGCAACCCGCCGAACCCGCTGTCCGGGGTCTTGGCGAGCTGCAGGTCGAGCGCGTGGAAGATCACGTCGTCGTGCCTGAAGTCGAATACGCGATCGTTCGCGCCGCTCACGAATTTCCCCGATCCCGAGAGGTGCGTGTACGCCGCGTCGATGTGGCCGGTGAGATCGAAGCCGCCGATCGAGAAGAGGGGCGGCGGCGCCGGAGGCGTCGCATCGGCCGGGGGTGCGGGCGGCGCCGTCTGCGCCCGGGCCGCGCCGGTCCCGAGCATGCAGGCGGCGAGGAGGGCGAGCGTCAGCGCTGGGGGCAGCTTGTTGTGCATGTTGGTATCCTTCGATGATGGGAAGCGCGGCTTCGCGGGGCGGGTTGGAAAAAGCGACTCCGCGGCTTGGATAGCAGCAAGCGTGCCACCGGGTCGCGCGCGCCAACCCGCTGTTTGCAAAGGGCGGCGGCGCGCCGCCGCCCGCGGGTGCACCTCGGCCGTGCGCGAAAAGATCCCCCGGCACCAAGCGGGTGCGCCGCGGACGGCCCGCGCACCGGCATGGCCCCGGTCAACCGCCCCGCACTTCGGGAATTGAGATGAACGACAGATTCTTGAGCGAACTGAGCGAGCGCCTCGCGGAGCTCGCGGCGTCGAACCCCGCGAAGGACCTGGAGCGCAATTTCCGCGGGCTCCTCGCGAGCGCCTTCGCGCGCATGGACCTCGTCACGCGCGAGGAGTACGACGCGCAGGCGCAGGTGCTCGCGCGCTCGCGCGAGGCGCTCGCCGCGCTCGAGGCGCGCGTGGCGCAGCTCGAGGCGCGGGGCAAGGGGCCGGCCGCCGGCTGATCGCATCCTCCCCCGCGGGGCGATCCGGGGAGGAGGAAATGAACGTCGCGACGGTCTACAGCCGCGGGCTCGCGGGGCTCGAGGCGCCGCTCGTGCGCGTCGAGGCGCACGTGGGCAACGGGCTACCCGCCTTCCACATCGTGGGCCTGCCGGAGACGGAGGTGAAGGAAGCGCGCGACCGCGTCCGGGCGGCGCTCCAGACCGCGGGCTACGAGTTCCCGCAGCGCCGGATCACCGTGAGCCTGGCACCCGCGGACCTCCCGAAGGAAAGCGGGCGGTTCGACCTTCCCATCGCGATCGGCATCCTCGCCGCGACCGGCCAGGTGCCCGGCGCGCGGCTCGCGACGCTGGAGCTCGCGGGCGAGCTGGCACTCTCCGGGGAGCTCCGCGCGATCCGCGGTGCGCTCGCGATGACCTTCGGAGCCCAGCGCGACGGGCGGGCGTTCGTGATCCCGGAATGCGTGGCCGCCGAAGCGGCGCTCGCCCGGGGCGCCACGATCCTTCCCGCGCGCACGCTGGCGGAGGTCTGCGCGCATCTCTCGGGCACGGCGGCGCTCGCCCCTTTCCGGTCGGATCCCGTGGCGGCTGTGGCGCCGGATTGCGCGGACCTCGCGGACGTCCGCGGGCAGCGCGGCGCGCGCCGCGCGCTCGAGATCGCGGCGGCCGGCGCCCATTCGCTCCTTTTCTGCGGGCCTCCCGGGACGGGAAAGACCATGCTCGCCTCGCGGCTCCCGGGGCTGCTGCCGCCGATGGGCGAGGCGGAAGCGCTCGAGGCCGCCGCGGTCCAGAGCCTCGCCTCCGGCGTCTTCCGGCCGGAACGCTTCGGCGTCCGCCCGTTCCGCTCGCCGCACCACACCGCATCCGCCGTGGCCCTGGTAGGCGGCGGCTCCCCGCCGCGTCCCGGCGAGATCTCGCTCGCGCACCACGGCGTGCTCTTCCTGGACGAGCTCCCGGAATTCCAGAGGAGCGTCCTCGAGGTGCTGCGCGAGCCGCTCGAGTCGGGACGCATCACGATCTCGCGCGCGGCGCGGCAGGCGGATTTCCCGGCGCGGTTCCAGCTGGTCGCCGCCATGAATCCCTGCCATTGCGGCTACCTCGGCCACCAGAGCGGCAAATGCCGCTGCACTCCCGCGCACATCGCGCGCTACCGGGACCGCATCTCGGGGCCGCTCCTGGACCGGATCGACCTGCTGGTCGAGGTGCCCGCCGTGGCGCAGGCGGCGCTCGATTCGGCCGCGCGCGGGGAGTCCTCGCAGACGGTGCGGGAACGCGTGCACCGCGCCCGCGGCGTGCAGCTCGCGCGCCAGGGGCGTCCCAACGGGCAGCTTTCCGGGCGCGAGGCGGAGGAGCGCGCGGCGCCGGACGCGGCGGGCCGGAGGCTCCTGCGCGAGGCGACGGCGCGCCTCGAGCTCTCGGCGCGCGCCCACCATCGCGTCCTCAAGGTCGCGCGCACGATCGCGGACGTCGAGGGCGCCGCCCGCGTGGCGGGCGAGCACGTGGCGGAGGCGCTGCGCTACCGCGCCGCGTTCGCCGCCGGTCCGAAGCCCGCGCTTACTGCGTGAAGGTGCCCTTCTTGTTCACGATCGAGGCCTCGACGTACTCGAGGCCGGAGTGGCTGTTGGGCGCGTACGAGAGCTTGATGCCGCCGAGGTCGTAGTCGCGCAAGGATTCCATCGCCGCGATGAACGAGGCCCGCGTGGGCGTGCGTCCCGCCCGCTGCAGCCCTTCCACCAGCACCTTGGCCGCGGCGAAGCCTTCCATCGCCATGTGCGAGAGGACGAACCCCTCCTTCTCCGCCGCGAGGTGGTGGATCTCGACCCCGAGCTTGGTCGTCATGCGCGCCGGGTTCGGGAAGACCTGCATCACGATCACGCCGTGCTTCACGTCGCCCAGGTCGTTCAGGAACGATTGCGAGCTCAAATTCGAGAGCGTCACGATCTGCACGCCGTAGAGGCCCGCGCCGCGCACCTTTCGGACCAGGTTCGCGAGCGGCTTCGAATGGCCCGCCGTCACGACCGCCTGGGGATTGACCGCGATCACCTTGGCGGCCGCGTCGTTCGTGTCGCCCTTCGCGCGGTCGTAGGAGAAGACGCCCACGGGCTCGAGGTGCGCCCTCTTGAGGCCCTCCATGTAGCCCGCGAGGCCGTCCTTGCCGAAGGAATCGTTCACGTGGACGATCGCGATCCGCGTCACACCCTCGCTCGTGAGCTGGGAGATGGCCTGCTCCGCCTCGTCCTGGTAGCGCGAGCGCACGTTGAAGACGAGCGGGTTCACCGGCTTGTGGAGCACGATGGCGCCCGTCGAGGGCGCCACGAGCGGCGTGCCGGTCTCCTTCAGCACGGGCAGGATCGCCTCGTTCTGCGGCGTCCCCCGCGTGAGGAAGAGCGCGAACACGCCCTTGTCGATGAGTGTCCGCGCGTTCTGCGCCGCGCGCTTCGCGTCGAAGGCGTCGTCCATCGATTCGAGCCGGATCTTGCGCCCGCGCACGCCGCCATGGGCGTTCACCCAGTCGATGTACAGGCGCGCGCCGGCCGTCTGCTCCTTCACCTCGCCGGCGAGCGGGCCGGAAAAGCTCGAGGTCTGGCCGATCACGATCTCGCTCGCGGTGACACCTTGCGCCCGCGCGAGTCCTGCGAAGAGGGGTACCACCGCGAAGACCCACGCCGCGACCCGGAAAGCTCCCCACGTAGAGCCCATGGATACCTCCATGTAGATTCGTTGCGTACGGCTGTTTTGTCGTGCTTGTGCGACGAATATGGGGCGATTAACGCGCGCAATCTGTGATCCACCGCACATCCCGCCGTCTTTTTTTCTGCACGCCGTAAAATGCCGGGGATGGCCGCCTCCCGGACCGCCCCCTGATGCCGCATCGCATCGACTCGCGGCGCGCCCGGGCCGGATTCGCCGCGCTCCTCGCCGCGCTGGCCACGCTCGGCCCCTTCTCGATCGACGCCTACCTCCCGGCCTTCGACGGCATCCGCGCCTCGCTCGCGGCGACGCCGCTCGAGATCCAGCAGACCCTCTCGGGATACCTCTTCGCCTTCGGGCTGATGTTCCTCTTCCACGGCGCGCTCTCGGACAGCTTCGGGCGGCGCCCGGTCATCCTCGCGGCGCTCGTCACCTACGCGCTCGCCTCGACCGCCGCGGCGGTGACGGACTCGGTCCACGGCCTCATCGTCTGGCGCGTCGTGCAGGGCCTTTCGGTCGGAGCCGGCATGGTGGTCGGCCGCGCGATGATCCGAGACCTGCTGGGGCCGGAGGACGCCCAGCGCCTCATGTCGCTCGTGACACTCTTCTTCGGCCTCGCGCCCGCGGTCGCGCCCATCATCGGCGGATGGCTCTTCGCGGAGCTCGGGTGGCGCTCGATCTTCTGGTTCCTCGCCGCCGTGGGATTCCTCCTCGTGGCGGTGAGCGGGAAGTACCTGCCGGAGACGCTCCCGCCCTCGGGGCGGCAGCCGTTCCATCCCGCGGCCCTCCTCAAGGGCTACGAGGAGGTGGGCGTGAACCGGCGCTTCCTCCTCCTTTCGCTCGCCGCGGGCTTCAACTTCAACGCGTTCTTCCTTTATATCGTCTCGGCGCCCGTGTTCCTCGGGACCCACCTGGGGCTGGGGCCGCGGCAATACGCGTGGCTCTTCATCCCGTCCATCGTGGGGATCATGGCCGGGGCGCAGCTCTCGGGGCGCGCGGCCGGGCGGCTCGCCCCGCGCCGGACCGTCGCCTTCGCCTACGGGTTCATGGGCACGGCCGCGATCGTGAACCTCGCCTACGCGCTGGCGCTCCCGCCGTCCCTCCCGTGGGCGGTGATCCCGATCATGTTCTACGGCGTGGGCTTCGCGATGGCGATGCCGTCGATCACGCTCACGACGCTCGAGCTCTTCCCCACGCGCCGCGGCATGGCCGCCTCGCTCCAGGGCTTCGTCTCGGGCATGGTGAACACGCTCACCGCGGGGCTCGTGTCGCCGGCGCTCGCGCGCGACCCGCGCTGGCTCGCGATCGGCATGGTTGCGATGATGCTCGCGGGCGCCGGCTGCTGGACGCTCTATGCGCGCATGTCCGAGCGGCGCGCCATCCCGGCCCCCGCGCCGGCCGCGCGATGACGGGCCCGACGGTGGCCGACGCGTTCCGCCTGCTGCAGGCGGGCGATGCCGCGGGCGCGCTTCGGCTGGCGGCGTCGATCGCGGCACGCGAGCCGGCCAACGCGCGGGCGCCGCTCGCCGCGGGCTTGGCGCTGCGCGCGCTCGGACATGGCGCCCAAGCGCGGCAGGCGTTCGAGAGGGCGCAGGCGCTCGATCCGCGCGACGCGGCGCCGGTCTTCGAGCTGGGCGCGCTCCTCGAGGCCGAAGGCTTCCCGGACGAGGCGCTCGTCCGATACGAACGCTCGCTCGCGCTCAAGCCCGGCTTCGCGCCGGCGCAGGCCGCGGCCTTCCGGCTCCGCGGCCGCCTGCGCGCGGGACGCGGCGACTTCGCGGCCGCGGCCGATCTCTTCGTGCAGGCGCGCGCCCTCGCGCCGGACGACCCGGACCTGCCGCTCTACGCCGCGCAGGCCCTCCTCCTCGCCGGACGCTGGGACGAGGCATGGCCCCACTATGCGCGTCGGGATTCCCGGATCGCCTTCGAGGCAGCCCGGGCCGCCGAGGGAAAGACCTACCGCGTGCCGCCGGCCGAGACGCTCGCGGGAAAGGACGTGGCCCTCGTCGCCGAGCAGGGACTGGGGGACATCCTTTTCTTCGCGCGCTTCGCGCCGCGTCTCCGCGGGCTTGCGCGAAGCGTCGCCTTCACCGGAGCGCCCCGGCTCGCTTCCCTCCTCGCGCGCACCGGCGCCTTCGATGCCGTGCGCGACGCGCCGGCGGCGGGCGAGATCCCGCTCCTCGTCGCGGACCTGCCGTTGGTACTGGGCTCGCGGCTCGACCTCTTCGCGCCGTCGCTGCGCGCAGCGCCGGACGCCGCGCGCCTCTCCGCGTGGCGCGAGCGCCTCGGCACGTTCGGCCCGAAGCCGTGGATCGCGGTGACGTGGCGCTCCGGCACGCCGCGCGCGTGCTCCCCGGAGGCGCTCTCCAAGGCGGCGCCGCTCGAGGATCTCTTCCGCGCGCTCCGGTCCACGACGGGCACGGTGCTCGCATTCCAGCGCGGCCTCGCCGAAGGGGAGATCGCCCGCGCCTCGGCCGCGCTGGGCCGCCCGGTGCACGATCTGTCCCAAGCGAGCGGGGACGTGGAGGATGCGCTCGCGGTGGCGGCGCTCGCCGACCGGCACGTGGGGGTGAGCAGCACGAACATGCACCTCGCGGTTCTCTCGGGGAGCACCGCGGAGGTGCTCGTGCCCTTCCCGCCGGAGTGGCGATGGCGTGCGAAAGGCGCGTCTCCCTGGTTCCCCGGATTCCGGGTGCTCCGCCAGGAAGTCGACGGAAGCTGGGCGGCCGCGCTCGCCGCGCTCGCGGACACGGCCTAGGACCTCAATACTGCTCCCACGGCAGGCCGTCCACGCGCCAGCCGTTCCTCGTGTTGCGGTGGTGCTTCTCGTCCAGCTCGCCCTCGAAGCCGTGCAGCACGTTCATCACGTGCCGGAATCCCGCCTTCTCCAGCGCGTCGCCGGCCTCGAGCGAGCGGTTGCCGCTGCGGCAGATGAGGACCACGGGCCGGTCGTGGAAATTGGCGCCCGCGATCTTCTTCACCTGGCCCACGAAGTGCGCGTTGAGCTCCCATTCGGCGCCGTCGTACCAGGGGACCATCATGGCACCGATGGGATGGCCCACGAACATGTATTCCATCTCGCTGCGGCAATCGACGAAGACCGCCTCGGGGTTCTCGCGGAGGTACCGGTACGCCTGCGGGGGGTCGAGGTGCTCCATGGTGGGCGATTATAGGACCGGCGTAGAATTCCCCCCATGAACGCCCCCGACCAGCCCTTCCCTTTCGATGCCGCGATCGCCGAGGCGGTCGAGCGCATCCGGCCGCGCGTCGTCGC
>Ga0068855_100000797_pt1 | contig 39066 bp, 40 predicted proteins | sample KBSCornC52_FD_66592 | JGI IMG/M metagenome (GOLD analysis project Ga0068855, IMG submission 66592) | Corn rhizosphere microbial communities from Kellogg Biological Station, Michigan, USA - KBS Corn C5-2 | ecosystem: Host-associated > Plants > Roots > Rhizosphere > Soil ...
AACATCGCGGGCAGCTTTGATAACTCCTGTCTTTCCAATGGCAACGAACCATTTAGTAACGGTAACGTATGACCGCTGTTACAGGTGAAAACTCGATATCCCTAGCATTCGCAGAGGTTCTACCGAAAGATATTGGTTGATGGCACACCGTACCAGTGCGGGCGACCGCCTTCGCGTCAGCCGCGAAGAACTCGGCATGAGCTTGCGCGACGTGCACCGAGCGAGCCATCAGGTTGCCCGCGAACTCAGAAACCCAAGCTTCGCCGTGCCCAGCAGCCGGCTGCATTTTTACGAGACTCACCGGGTCACACCGAGCGTCTACCGGCTCTACACGCTGGCCAGACTCTACCGTCGAAAGCTAACGGAAGTCTTGACATGGTACGGCATTCCCGTCCGCTGACCTAAGACGCTGGCCATGGAACGATGACCGCTGCTCCAGTGATCGAATCCGACTTCACGGCCTGAAGCGCCTGGTTTGCCCTCTCGAGCGGGAATGAGGTTACCAGCGGGCTTAGGCTAATCTCGGCGGCGAGAGCAAGAAAATCGCGGGCGTCTTCTCGAGTCATGTTGGTAACGCTGCGGATTTGGCGCTCGCCCCATAGTAAGCGGTCGTAGTCAAACTGCGGTATGCGATCGAGATGGATCGCGTTGATCGCAAGCACGCCCCCCTTACGCAAGCTGGAGAGGGCCGCCAAAACTACATCGCCGCTAGGCGCGAATGTGACCGCGCGATCCAGCTCGACCGGCGGTTTATCTCTTTCATTTCCCACCCACTTGGCCCCGAGCGACTCGGCCAGCTGGCGATGAGCTTCACCGCGCGTGGAAACATATACCTCGCAATTCCAGGCATGGAGTACATGAATGACGAGGTGGGCCGAAGCCCCGAAACCGAACAGTCCGACGCGTTCGCCTTTTTCAACTTCGGCCACTTGGAGAGCCCGAAACCCGATAATTCCAGCGCACAATAATGGCGCAGCATGCAGGTCATCGAGTTGCTCCGGAATCGGGAAGCAAAAATCTTTTCGAGCCAAAGCATATTGAGCATATCCGCCGTTCACTGAATAACCAGTGAAGGTTGGCGAGTCGCATAAGTTTTCTAGACCGCGACGGCAGTAAGGGCAGGTTCCATCCGTTCCCCCAATCCAGGAAACACCCACTCGGGTACCGGCTTGGACATCCTCTCCTGCCTGTATCTCTCCCACGATTTGGTGCCCGGGAATGATGCGCGGATGCAAAGGTGTTAGCTCTCCCTCAACGATGTGCAGGTCGGTGCGGCACACACCGCAGGCTCGCACACGCAAGAGCACTTGTCCGGGCATCGGCTCTGGAACCGGGACCTCTTCGATTGCAAGAGGAAAACTGGTTACGGAAGCTGGAGTGGTAAGTACGGCGGCCTTCATGCGACTCACAAGCGATATTCTAGATTGAGTTCATGGTTGGAACCTGTGGAACTCGCAACTCCTGGGTTCCGTGCGACGTGGTCTCTTTTACTCAGGTAAGGAGCTTAGGTGGAAGATGCGGGAGTAGGGCAGACGCCCAAAGATATTTCTCCGATTCAAAAAGTCAGCCGGCGAAAGTTGTCCCAGATCCTCGCCCGGAATCTTCTCCGCGAGGAACGCTTTTTCCTGTTCCTTTCAATCATCATTGGGATTGTTTCCGGGCTTGCAGTCGTCGCATTTCGTTACGCAATCGAATGGATCCGGGTTCATTTGCTGGGCTCGGAACTGACGGCTTCCCACGCTCGACTGCTGGTCGTGCCCAGCCTGACGGGAATCGTGATCGCCACGCTCGTCATTCATTTGTTTCCGCGGGCACGAGGAAGCGGCGTAAATCAGACCAAAGCAGCGGTTTATATCTATAACGGGTATATCCCGTTTCGTACGGCCATTGGAAAATTCATTACTGCCGCGCTCGCCATAGGATCAGGCCAGTCGCTCGGACCGGAAGACCCCTCCCTCCAGATCGGTGCGGCGATTGCATCGACTCTGGGACGGAGACTGAGGCTTTCGCGCGACCGCATGAGGTTGCTGGCTCCGGTGGGTGCCGCGGCGGGATTGGCGGCGGCGTTCAATGCTCCGATCTCAGCCGTGCTGTTCGTGATTGAGGAAGTGGTCGGCCGGTGGAGCGTCGGCGTCCTTGGATCGATCGTACTCTCTGCTGTTTCTAGCGTGGTGGTAATGCGCGGTTTTCTCGGGTCGGAACCGTTGTTTCGCATTCCTGCAGTCGAACTCCGCCATGCCTGGGAATTGATAGCGTATGGGGCGCTCGGTGTCGCCGGCGGGCTTGCCTCCCTGGTGCTGGCCGGTGGTATCGCCGTCCTTCGGCCGAAGTTGAAAGCGCTACCGAGATGGACGCAATACCTTCAGCCGGCACTTGCGGGCCTCGTGATCGGATTGATTGCGCTCCTCGGGGCGCCTCAGGTCATGGGTGCGGGCTACGGCTTCATCGACAATGCAATGCAGGGTAAATACACTTGGGAGTTCCTCGGCATTCTGGCCGGGTTGAAGATTCTCTCTACGACCGTCTCCTTCACCAGCGGAACTCCCGGTGGGATGTTCGCCCCGACGCTGTTCATCGGAGCGATGCTGGGGGCGTCAGTAGCCGGCATCGAGCATGCCTCTCTTCCTCATCTTCCGGCATCTGCGGCGACGTACGCAATGGTAGGCATGGGAGTCTTGTTTGCAGGATTTCTCCGGGCACCCATGACATCGGTGTTTATGGTGCTCGAGGTCAGCGGAAACTACTCCATCATTTTGCCGGTGATTGTCGCCAATTCGATCGCTTATGTGATCTCGCGGGCATTTTGGAAGACGCCCATCTTCGACCTACTGACTCGCCAAGACGGCCTTGAACTTCCATCCATGGAGGAGCAACGCGAGCAGACTGTATTGCGGGTGGAAGACGCGGTTCGACCTTTCTCCGGTGCCGTCCTGGATGCAGATCTCACAGTTCGGCAAGCTGCAGAACAGGCTAAGAGCTTTGCCGAGGAGTATGCCCTTGTTCACGTTAACCCAGGCGGATGGCACATTCTGACCACTGCCGAGCTTAATGCTTGGATTTGCGGCGACGCCGAAAGTCGCCTTCGCACACTGATACCGGCGCTGCGAATGCCCTACCTTCATCCCGACCATTCCCTTGAGGCCGCGCTGCGCTATGTGGATCTCTGGCCGCTGATACCTGTGGTGAACCGAGCAAACTTCAGTCAGCTAGAAGGCGTGGTCTCAAAGGAAGACGTGCTGATGCGATACCAGGAACTCCGCGATGACGACTAGCTGGGCCAGAGCCAATTGGGCTGGCAAAGTGTTACCCTGTCTCACTTACTCACGGGAGCGTGCATGAGCAATTCATCCGCTGCGCAGGTTGATCTTCAGACAATGGCCAAGCAAATCATGCTGGAGCATGGCTTTGAACCCGATTTTCCGGATGCTGTCGTCAAGCAGATGGCTTCGATTCAGTCGCGACCGCCCGTCGCCTCCAGCGGACTGCGCGATCTCCGGGGATTGCTGTGGTCCTCTATCGATAACGATACGTCGCGCGATCTCGATCAAATTGAAGTTGTCGAGCAACTCTCGAATGGTCATGTGAAGGTCATGATCGGCATCGCGGATGTGGACGCTTTTGTTCCTAAGTCATGCCCCATAGATGATCATGCCGCGAAGGAGACAACAACCGTATATACCGGGGTGAGGGACTTCCCCATGCTGCCGGAGGCGCTTTCGACCGGCGCGTCGTCGCTCCTTGAAAGTCAGGATCGGTTGGCCATGGTGATTGAGTTCACCGCCGCCGGCGACGGAACGGTGTCATCCGGAACGGTGTATCCGGCGCTGGTTCAAAACAAAGCCCAGCTAACGTACGGTGCCGTGGGAGCGTGGCTCGAAGGTGCGGCTCCGCCTCCGCCGAAGGTAGAGGCCTCGGGCGATCTGCAGGGGCAGCTCAAGACCCAAAATCAAGTCGCAGGGGCGCTCAAAAAGGAGCGCTATTCGCACGGAGCTTTGAACATCGATACCAACGAAGTTCGCCCAATTCTGGTGAGCGGAAAAGTGGTAGACGTTGCCAAACAGCAGAAGAATCCTGCCACCGAGCTGATCGAAGATTTCATGGTGGCAGCAAACGGCGTGGTGGCTCGACTTCTACTCAATGTTTCATCGCTCCGGCGCGTCGTGAAGACTCCTGAGCGCTGGGACCGCATCGTTCAACTTGCAGCGATCCACGGCGGCTCTCTTCCGGCTAGCCCGGACTCGAAGGCGTTGAATGATTTCCTCTTGCTCCGCAAGCAGGCAGATCCCGATCACTTTGCTGATCTTTCACTCGCGGTGATTAAGTTGATTGGTCCCGGCGAGTACGTGCTCGAGCGTCCCGGCGATCCAGAAATGGGCCACTTTGGACTGGCCGTCCAAGACTACACTCACTCTACCGCGCCAAACCGCCGTTTTGCCGACGTGGTTACGCAGCGGTTGTTGAAGGCCCACATCGCCGGCGCCCCCAACCCTTATTCAGACGACGAACTTGCATCGATTGCCCGCAACTGTACCGAGAAAGAAAATGCCGCGCGCAAGGTTGAACGAGAAATGTCGAAGCGCCTGGCGGCGTCGGTGATGAGCGACCGCATTGGAGCGACCTTCGATGCCATCGTTACGGGTGTGACCCCCCATGGAACGTTTGTTCGCGTATTAACACCCCATGTCGAAGGCTTGCTGACGCAGGGACAAAAGGGACTGGATGTTGGCGACAAGCTGCGCGTGAGACTCATGCGTACAGATGTTCAGCGCGGATACGTGGACTTTGCGAGGGCGTGAAATCGGTGAGCTTTGAGCGCTCCTTAATTTCGTGGGGTAAAATAATCCAGAACTACCTGTCGGGGCGTAGCGCAGCCTGGTAGCGCACCTGCCTTGGGCGCAGGGGGTCGTAGGTTCAAATCCTATCGCCCCGACCATTTACCTTTCAACAACTTACCAACAACTCGCTCCAAGCCCAGATCATAGGCGAGTACTCAATCGAAGGCAAGCCAAAGTGCTCCCTTTCCCATCGCCCTCGCCGACATCCCTTGGCGTGGTGGGATCGTTTCCTTTATCGAAACTCGAATGTGATGAATGTGGCTGGTGAGTTGCCCGTGTTCGTTGTCGCGTGATTTGTTCCCCTTGGGAACCATTTGATTTCCCCAGCCTTCATAACAATCTCAGAAGAAGGCTGTTCGGCAACGTCCTCGCGGAGTTTCAAGTCAGATAGAGCTACCAGGAGCCTATCGAAACGTTCTTCGTGCTTTTCTGTGTGGCCGCCCGCCGCAATTACCATTGAGTATGCACGCATCTGAGGTAATTGGAATAATTCACCAAAAGCCGCATCGTGATAGCGAAACCCCCCGAGCGGCGTTGCAAAATCGCCTGTATCAGCTTTCTGCGCCTCGATCACTATGACGTCGGCAGGTGCAGGTGACTTATTCCTTTCCGCGAGAGTGAACCCGCCCTTGGAGGTGTGAACATCGCCGGCTTCAAGTGCAACAACGACGGGTGGCCGACCTCGGACTTCATTTGAAATCGTCAGAGTTTGCAAACTGAGATAAGCGTAAGGTCGTTCATGGCGGTGCGGTAAGGTTCCTTCGCCGGGTTGAAGTTCGAGGCGGAAGGCTCTGACCTGCGGGTTCTCAAATACAACCTTGTGGTGGGGTTCCTTCGAGACATCAAGAACCAATGCAGAGGGGCTTTCCTGCGCTGATATCCCGGTACACACCAGCAAGGCAGCGATCCAAAGGCGCACTTTCATTCAGTGATTATATTCAGTCGATAAGCTGGTTCGAGTGGGCCACTCTGATAACATCACGCTGATGAGGCTCGGATGGCAGTCGGTAGTTGCTGTTTTGTCTTTATCTGCGGTGGCATTTGGTGGCACCGATCCAGAGAACCCAAAGACAGCACGCATTCTTATTCATGAACACCTTAATCAGTCGTGTGAACTTGTCCGGAGCGGACAGTTGCTCCAATACCGCGATTATTCGGCTATCGTTGTTGACGGCATTCCCGACGAGTTGTACTCGCTGGAATTGACTCCCGGCAGCTTCATAGAACCCGCTAGCGGCGTGGGGATAGAAATCAAAAGCACTAGTAAGGCTGGTTTCGTTGTCAAAGACACGGGCGTGAGCATCCCATCCGATGTGCCACGTGTTGTGGCAATTGTCACGGGCGCAGAGTGTCCCGCGCTTCAAGATGCCGTCACATTGGCGGCGAAACAGCGCGGCAGCAGAAGAGAATCTGCATTCGCTGGCGACCTGACTCCGGTGGCATGCATATATTGCGTGCTTAGCCCTGAAGATACTACACATAGGAAATCCAAACTCGTACTTTAGATTACTCAATGCTGCATTTTAGTGCTCCTTTCTCTGCTCACTAAGGATGCGATTAGCAGTGTTCGTCAGTCCTTCGCGTTTTCGGGATCGGTGAGGCACCCCAGTTTGAGCTGACGGACGCGCTCTGGATCACCGAAGATGTCGATTTCCACGATTCGTCCGTCAGCCACTGTAAACGCCATGACACAAAACGGGTTGCCATGCGCGTCGAACGACAGGATTCCCGGAGAGCTATTCACCAGTGCGGGTCGCGCAAATCGAGCCAGCTTGGAGAACGTCAAGGCACCTTCGGCCACCGCGCGCGCACCGCGGAGTTCGGTCAACACCCCTGAAACCGCCGCGCCGCGATCGGCACGTACGACGACGTCCGGGTGGAGTACTTCGATGAGCGCAACCAAGTCACCGTTCCGTGTTGCCATCAGAAAGGCGTCGACGACTTTTCGCTGGCGTTCCAGATTGCGCTCCGGGACCTTGCCGAATCCCTGTACCCGTCGGCGGGCGCGACTGGCAAGTTGCCGGGTGGTCGTCGGTGAGCGCCCGACGATGGGCGCGATTTCGTCGAACGCCATGCCGAACATGTCGTGCAGCACGAATGCGAGCCGCTCGTCAGGGCCGAGAGCCTCGAGGACCACCAGCAACGCGAGACTCACGGAGTCGACCAGCAGGGCCGCGTTCTCCGGGTCAGCGCGATCGTCCGGATAGATCACGATCGGGTCTGGCAGGCGCAAACCCAACGGATCCTCACGCCGAGTCTGCCGCGACCGAAGCATATTGAGAGAGACCCTTGCTACGACTGTAGTCAACCACGCGGTGAGGTTCTCGATTTGACCGGAGTCTGATCGGGCGAGCCGCAGCCACGATTCCTGGACCGCATCATCTGCTTCACTCAGGGATCCAAGCATTCGATAGGCAACCGCTCGCATACGGGCCCGGTTGGACTCGAACTGCTCGGCCAGCCAATGTTGATCATCCATAGGTGCAGCTCTCCAAGTTTCATGCACACCGCCACCGCCCGAGCCGGCAGGCGGCAGGCGGCAGCGAGAGCAGCGAATCTCTCACAGTAATGACCGATGAAAATCGCCGAATGTGACAGACCACGCGCGCCCGTAGGGCGTTCAGCGAAGTGCCCAGCTCAGAGCCGGATCCAAGCCGAGCACAACGACCTCAATTGAGCATACGCGTTCACCGCGCTCCGAACGACTCAGCCGGTCACACTTACTTTGTGCCACGGGTCATGTCTGTGAGGGGGCTGCCGTGGCCGCGCTCCGCAATTCACACGAAACCGCCGGCTCCTCGACCGGAGAGCCTTGGGAGGATCAATGTCGGAACGAACAAGCAATGTTTTGAAGACATCAATGGCCGGCATCACGCAAGATCAAATCTTCTGTCGCTTGGGACTGCGGACGACCGCGTACTGGGTGTTCACGCTGCTGGTTGTGTTTGAAAACGCTTCGGGATTCGTGTGGGGCATTTTTCACATCCAGTATTTGCGCGTCATGCTCAATCACCTGGGTTACCCGCAATATTTCGGCAACATCCTCGGGTTTTGGCAATTGGGCGCCGCCGCTGCTCTAATTGCACCCGGCCTGCCGCTGCTGAAAGAATGGGCCTACGCGGGTACGTTCTTTAACTACTCCGCTGCGCTCGCTTCCCACCTCGCAGTCGGGGACGAGCCGAGGGCGTGGATGGCTGCGGTGGTGTTCGCGGTTTTCACGGTCTGCTCGTGGGCCTTGCGGCCGGCGGATCGACGATTACCGCGTCCAACTGCGACCACTCGGACCACGATCTGGTCGTGGATTGGGCCGGTCGTTATCATTGGGCTGATGATGGCCCTGGCGCGTTTCACCCTGCCCAAGGCGCCGACGTTCTGAAGCACGCTTGTGAAGCTATGTCGGACAATACAACGTTGCCGCATCCCTTTCTACGAGCGTATATGGCGGGCGTCGCGGTGCCGTCGCTGGTTGTCTCCGCGGCCGCGGTCGTGGTCGCTCTCCGATTCTCCGCGATTCCGAGCTCCGTCGAACGGGCGATGATTTTCCCGACAGCGCTCAATCCCTTCATTTGGGGGGCGTGGAACGCCCTTTATATCGCGCTGCGACGCTGGCGTATTCCGATCGGCTGGTTCGGAGCGTCGCTGGCGATCCTTTTGATTGTTTCGGGTGTCGTTCTCGCGCATATGCTCGGACTGACGTTTGTGACCATACGAGGCGCAGCATTGGTTGTGGTGCCGATCGCGGCCACTTATTTCGTGCTCTGGAAATACGTGGTTGCGATGCTCAACCGTCTCCTCGGTGCATCAGCCTAGAAGGGATCATGCGAAACAAGACGCGTTCACTCATTGGTGTCGTGACGTTCATCATCTCCGTCTACATCGTTTTCCGCCTACTCGCCTTTCCCGCTGGACTCTTTTCTGCAACATTCATCGGCGGCCTCGTCGTCTGGATGTTGACGACGTATCGCGTGTCGGTCGATCCCGGGGTGATCGTGGTTCCACACCTCGTGACAGTCATATTGTTCATTGTCCACGTGTACGAAGAGTTCGTGGCTCACATTGAAGTGGTGATGACGAGACTGACAGGAGTTCAAGTATCCCAAGCAATATTCTTGACCGTCGCGGCTTTCATTGCGCCAATCATCTGGATCGCCGGCCTGGTCATGGTCCAGAAGCGGTGGGCATTCGGATATTTCTTGGTGAGTGTCTTTTACTTTGGGATGATGTTTGGCGAGCTGACCCACTTCATCTTCCCGGTCATTCTGGACGGGCGGTTTCACTATATGGCGGGAATGTACACTGCGTTATTGCCCTCCCTTGCCGCCTGGTACACGTGCGCCCTCGTGTGGCGCAACGTCAGGGAGGCGAGACGACAGTTGAGATCGGCAGGGTAATTGCTCCGCGGCGGACGCCTCGCCCATCAACATCCCGACGCTATGGTCGCGAAAGTAACGATAGCCATGACACTGGAAATCGTATTGAGGTCAGCCGTGGCGATCGACGTGGTGCTTCTTGGCCGTTGCAAGAGCATCTTTTTAGGATAAGACCCCGCAACCAGTGAATTGTTTCAACTTGGGTTGCATGACTATTGAGCAAGCGAGAGGTGTGCCTGCCGCGCCAACCCTGCGACTCTTCAGGGCAAGTTCCTGGTTGCCCAATATTAGGAGGGAAGTTGTTCTGGACGTAGTGGGCGTACCCAAGTTGGACGGTTGTTGCTCGGGCCAGCTGTAGTGCCATCGACGCCTGCGGCGACAAGGGATGATCCGGATAGCGCTCAGACTGGTCGTAGCGAAGGCTGCCGAGCAGGTGCAACTTGCCCTCAAAGAAGCTGGATGCCTGCTGGAGGTAGCCAAGGCCGGGAAGCGTTCGTGGATTCACCTCGGCGGTTATCACGTTTCCGTTCGATTGGATTCCTCCTGCCAAATAGGGATAGCTCATGCGACGCAATGTCCAGCCGCCATCCAAAACGTGCTGCTTCCACAGGTTCCAAACCAGGTCGCTGCCCCCAGTCCACTCCTGATAATCCTCATGAGAATCAGGTTATTCCAAAATAGTGTTCCACGAGAGGCTGCCGTATGTATGCTGCGCGGCTCGTCAGGACCAGATGTTCGTTAATCGTGGACCGCCATCCCAAGCGGCTGAAATAGAAATCGCCAGCCCCGCCAATGAAATCGGTGGTCGTTGGCCGGGTAGTGGTTGCGTTTGTGTGTCCGCCCAGCGTGTAAAGGCTCAGGTTCTGACCAGGGGCTACGTCGTAACTGAGTTTTACATCTGCATCGTAAAAAGAGATATCGGAGAAATTCGGCCCAACCCGGCTGCGAACCAGCCAGCCGATATAGCTCTTCCGAAACGATGCACTCCAGTCTGGGGAAGACACGAGCTGGCCAGTGTACTTGAATCCATTCAGGTTGCAAATCGGATGCGGGGCCTCAGCTAGGGCATAAACCTTGAACCATGCCAGCGCCCCAGCAGCAGCTCGCAAAACCGTGTTCAGGCCGACCTGTTTTCCGCTACACTCCGGACCGATGAGAATTTCTACCTCTCAAGTGATCGGAACGCTTGCGCTGATGATCTGCTTGGTGTGCCCGATTCTTGAACTCATCGACACCTGGGATCCGCCAATTCAGTCTGGGAATGACACAGAATACAGCCTAGCGATTGCTGCTGTGTGCGCAGGTGCGGCTTACCTGTTTGCATGCGCAATCTTGGCGTTTCACTGTCAGAATTTTGTCGAAGGAAGAAAACTCCCATTCGGTTCGCTCGGCGTTTTCATCTCAGCACGATACTTTGACTTCTCTTGTACTGATACCAGCCCTCCATCCGTTCCGTTGCGAATCTAGACGGTCTTCACCCCTCGCACTCGCGCCGAGGGGATGCTTCTGGCTGTCTCATTGGCGGACAGGCACACCTTTACCTCGTCTTGAAAGCCGCAGTACCCTAAGAGAGAACCTTGTGAAAACACCGGTGAGAGTTGTTTTGGTTGATGATTATGAGCCCTGGCGGAGTTTTGAGCGCCTCACACTTCTAGCGCAAGAGAATCTGCATGTTGTTGGCGAGGCTGCCGATGGCGAGGAAGCGATTCAGAGAGCTCAGGAACTACAACCCGACGTGATTCTTCTGGACATAAGCCTGCCCGGCCTCAATGGAATTCTTGCCGCTCGAGGAATCCGTCAGGTTGCGCCAGATTCCAAGATTCTGTTCGTCAGCGAGAACCGCTCCCCGGATATCGCGAAAGAAGCCCTGAGCACCGGGGCTACGGGCTTCGTCATAAAATCGGATGCCGCTCATGAGCTCCTGCCCGCGATAAGAACTGTCCTCGAAGGCAAGCGATTTATCAGTGCCAGCCTGGCATGTCACTTCCTCGTAGGGGCCTTGGCTGGTCAGACCATTTCCTAGATCGTCACATTGATCGCTCGAATATCGTAAGCCGGAAGGATTCCCGAAGAACCATCGACTAGGCTGAGAGACGTTCGGCATTGCTGCCTTGCCCTAGCGGGATGCGCACCTGGATGTTCGTTCCGCCCATCGGTCGTGACTCAATACCAATCGTTCCATTTACCAGCCGAACACGCTCCATCATGCTGATGAGACCAAGGCCTTTCCCTCGGAGTGCTGAATCGACATCGAAGCCCTTGCCTGAATCACTAATGCTCAGGTGAATTCCACCGGAATCTTCGCGCAATTCGACTTCAATTCGTGTTTCTCCGCTGTGCTTAATGGCGTTGTTTACGGCTTCCTGAAGAACTCGAAACAGGGGAAGCCCAAGCTCGAGTGGCAGACTGCCGGTAGCATCGCTTCTGAACCCGATCTCGATCTTGTGCCGGTCGGCGACCTCCTTACACCAGATCCTCATGCCCGCCACGGCGCCTAAATATTCCAATTTTGAGGAGTGTAAATCGTGCGCTATAGCCTGTACATCGTCGGATATCTGGCGCAATTCATTTCTGAGATCTTGCACACGGCTCTGAACCGTGGTAGGACTCTGCTGAATCTGGTCGAGTTCTACGGATACCATGGCGAGGCGCTGGTTGACGTCATCGTGAAGCTCTCTGCCGATGCGAGCGCGTTCTTGCTCCTGTGCATCCACTAGCTTTCGGGTCATGCATAACAGAGCCTCTTCTGCGCGTTTCCAATCTGAAATGTCAATCATGGTGCTTTGGATTAGGGGTACGTTGTGTCCGGAATGAAGTGCTGCTGCGTTGAACAGCACCCAGACCGGAGTCCCGTCTTTCCGCCTCAGTTGCAGCTCACGACTGAACACGGCTTGATTCTCGAATAATTCGTCTACGAGCCGTTGGCGATCCTCTGGATGGAAATAAAACTCTGCCGCTTGGCGTCCGACCAATTCGTCTTTCGACGCATAGCCAAGAATGCGGGCCCAACCGTCGTTGCATTCCAACATCCGTCCATCCAGACTGATGCCAACACCCGCGACATTCCGCTCAAAAAGCAACCGATATCGTTGCTCAGAACTCAACACGGCCTCTTCGGCCTGCTTTCTTTGGGTAATGTCTCGTTCTATGCCGGCATAGCCCACTGTTTTGCCGGTTGAGTTCTTAATCGGGGAGATGCTCAGGGATACGTCGATTCGTTCGCCCGTTTTCGAGACACGAACCGTTTCAAACTGCTCGATGCGACCACCTGCTCTCAAAGTCTCAAGAATCTTGTCTTCCTCATCGAGACGTTCCGGCGGGACGATGAGGGTAACAACCGTTCCGACCGCCTCATTTTCGGTGTACCCGAACATGCGCTCGGCACCTGGATTCCAGGTTACGATAACGCCCTCGAGCGTTACTGAAAGGATTGCATCCTCAGAGGATTCGACAATAGCGGCAAGCCGGAATCGCGCCTCGTCCCTCAGTTTGCGGTCAGTGGTGTCGCGAATCGCGCTCGTGACCAAGACGCCCGTGTCGGTTTCAATCGGGCTCAGGTTGATTTCAATCGGAAACTCTGTACCATCTTTCCGCAAACCGAATAGTTCCAGCTTGGCACCCATTGGGCGGACACCCGGCTCTTGGAAGAGACTCGCCCGGTTTGTCTGGTGTCTTCTGCGGAAACGTTCTGGGATGAGCCCCTCAACCTCACGCCCAACCAACTCGTCTCGCCGATAGCCGAATAGACGCTCAGTTTGGCGGTTGACAAGAACAATCTTACCCAGTTCATCTGCCACAACCATGGCATCTGGAGCTGCGTCTAGAAGGCTTTGCGCTCGCAGTTCTTCTCCCGGATCCCTCAATTTCTTATGTCCAAGCATCGGGTCGCAATTATACGCGCCGCGAAAAACGGCGCGCCCTCACCATGGAAACACCCTGATGAGGGCGTGTCTCCACATGGTTCTTTGTCTAGGTCAATCCCGCCAGCTAAGAGAGTTCTAAACGCGTTCCAGTTTTCTTAAAGACACTGGTTGATCCACCCGGGACAAGTCTCCACGATGAAAGGGCGCTCCTCAATGCTTGGATTACACCGGCAGAGGCCTAACCTATTGGGCATGTGTTTCTTAATCTGCCCACGCGAGATAACCCGGCACCACAAGATTGGCGAGGGGAACGATCATCAGAATGCCCCACCAACTGGGTTTCTTTACTGCCTCGGCTACGCCCATCCAGGTCATGATCGCAATGGCAATGTTTACCAGCGGGATCAGAAACAGGATGAACCACCACATAGGCTTCTTGGCCACGCTTAACATCAAGAAGATGTTCGCGATCGGAATCCAAGCCAGCCACCCATTTGCCGTAGCGGTTTTCGTCGCGATGGTCTGCAGCGCCAGTGCCACATAGATATACATCGCAATCCCGATCACCACGAACACCAGCATCATTGTGCCGGCAAATGCCATCGCCGCCGGCGAGTTGTCCGACGACTGCGCATTCGCCATTCCCGCAGCCAGCAAGGTCCCCAACAACGCACTTCCCAACAGAGCCACGCGACGTGCGTTCATCCGAACCTCCTCTTAAGCATTCAATCAATCACCGCGAGCAGGCGCCCGCAGTTGCGCGGAAGTATATACCGGGACTTGCCCAGTCCAGCCCACAATATTTATGGCTGGTATCTGACTTCAAACGAATAAGGTCGAGGCGTACACCGTGGCGGAGACCTTAGGGCAAGCAGGATGACATCGAGAGCCCTTCCAGAACCAGGGACAGTAATGAGGCTAGGTTTTGACCGGCCGTGCTAACAGACCCTAAGGCGCAGATTGCGCGATTTGAATCGCGCAACCGCTGTTCCCACCCGATGTCGTGCAGGTCTGGTTCGCAAGAGCTGAAAAATAGATGTTCGATTCGCCGACACCGGAACCCGCGTTATCAACAATGATCCCGCTGGCACCTCCAGCGGCGGGAGAGGATCCAGTCGGTAGCGTGGAAGGTGATATCGAACCGGTGGTCACATCGAACCCCACCACACAACCGATGTTAATGCTCGGCGTCGTACCACAACCCGAATAGTTGCTGAACGCGATGGTGCTCAAAAAGACATAGTCTTTGGCGCCGTTGAAAAACTCGGTGACGCTCAGTCCCGCCGCGAAAAATCCGTTGGTGAAATTCTGAGCAACCACCGGGCCGGCGGCGGATGTCGTGCTCATCACATTCGCGCTGATCGAGATTTGGTACAAGGTGTTGTTGGCCGCCCCGGTATTTCCCACCACATACATGTGGCCGGTCGGACTGGAAGCGTTTGCCGAAGTCAAATACTGGTTATCGAAGGCGCCGATGAGCAGAAAACTGAAGCCAGGACCAACGGCTGATTCAACACCATTTGCTCCGTTTGAAAAAGTCGTCGGCAGTTGGAAAACGGCTGCGCAGGGCGTCGAATTTCCGCAGCGTGTCGAAGCACCCGTTTCGCCATCGGAACCTACCGGCACGTAGAGCCTTCCCGCAGATTGATCAAGCATCGGCGTGCCTACCAGTCCAAAGTTGAAATCGAGTTGGGCGGATTTGGCGATCAAAGCCCCGCTTGAAGAATTGTAGGAATAGAGAAATCCGCAAGGCGAATTGGTGTTGGAAGACGATGGCGTGCATGCCGAGTCGACCGAAAGGTTGTAGTCCCCGACAAACAGGTTGCTCGTGACGGAATCGAGAATCGGGGTGTTGAGCGGCGATGCGCTGACCGTCACTGGCCAGCCGGCGGTCGTGACCTCCGTCGGCGAACCTGCGAAAACCCCAGTGAACTTGTGCAGCATACCGCTGTCGTCGCCCACCCATGCAGCATCCGTACCATAGTCGTACCAAGCGGCGGACCCGCTGTCGCTAGCAGCGCCACTGAAATTGATGCGGAGCATGCAGGGTGCGGTGCAGGCGCGGTAGGCGCTTCCGGAAGCCTGGGTCGCTGGTGTGGCGGGAGCGGTGAGCGTGCCGCCTGCCGCCCATTTCAAAATGACGAGGCTCGCGCCGGTCGAACCGTTTTGCACGAAGGCAATTTGTGACCCATCGAGCGAAAGAACCGGCGAGGTCAGGACCGAACTGCCGGTCCCGGTATTGTAGGCCCAACCCACAGTTGGGACGCTGCCGCCGCATGTCGTTGTATAGAGGTTCGTGTATGCCAGGATCGTGGCTTGAGTGGAACTTCCAGGCAGGCCTGTCGGGTACACGACCCAGTCCGTGCAGCTTGCAGCTGAGGTTGAGAAGGAAAACTTGGCGGGATAGTTCCCGAGGCCCAAGCTCCCTCCACTTCCTAGCGTTTCGCTCCAATCGACCTTTTCTCCGTTGTGGCGCCGGCGTCCTCGTTGGGGAGGAAATCTGAACCGGTTGGGTTCTCTGCCGCGCTGGTTCGCCTCGACCCGGGGCAAGGACGACGCGCCGGTGGCTTTAGTCAGACCTCGGGGAAGTTGAAGAAGCGCGGCTTGGTTAGGGGGAGCATCGGCCTCGCCTGAGTTGACGTCCAGGCCAGTATTGGAGCCCGGATCGTGGGAGGATGCCGGCAAGCGACGCACGGCAAGGCGCTTTGCTCGCTGCAATTGGTATCGAGGGTCGTTGACGATCCTCACCCAACGATCGAAATCCCCACTCTGAAGAGCCTGCTCCGCCGTGCCCGGTTCCGTGAACACGACGTGATGGTGAGTCCAATCCTCGGGGATGCCGATGCGATCTAACGGGCTATCCTGGGCGTGGATGGAAGTCGCAAGCAGAGTGAGCCCGCCCATCATCGCGAATATTCGACACCGCAGCGCGCCTGCATTGAATGTGAGTTTTTTCATCGCATCAGCCTAAAACGCCAAGGACTCTCCCCCTGAGTTTGCGCGTGTGACCTATGCGCGACCCTACCAAGCACTGTTAAAAACCAAGTTGTACGCGTTGACGCTCCCGATTCCGGTTGCAAAGTCCCATCCGGACGTAGCCCCATATGCTGGCTGGTACGCTGATGCAATCGTGCCCATGACTGGCGACACCGAGCAAGTCGCCCCTGTTCCCCCACCCCCGGTCAAAGTGCAAGACGCGCCGCCGACGTACCCTGACCCGCCAGCACTGATAGTTACCCCGGTGACGACATGGGTGATGGTATTGATTGTGGCGGTACAGGTGGCTTGGGTTCCGCCGGCCCAAAGGACGGTGCCGTTCGGCGCCAGATATTTACCCAGATTACTCGGTGCGCTGATTGTGCACTTAGGAGCGCTGGTATAGCCGGAGCCGCCGGCTGTGACCGTGCCGGTGTTCAGCGCCTGGGTGCTCAGGGCGCCGTAGGTGCCGGATGGTCGGAAGCATCCAACGCCATCGGAATTATTGTTATTGGTTGGGTAGTATCGGCAATCTACGTCGGTATCGCCTTGGGTAATGTCGTAGAACACGCAAGTAGAACTCAATCCCCTTGGAGCTGGCTGATTGATCGAATAGCACCCAGAATTGCCCGAGGATCCAAATTCTGTCTTAGCGATTGAATAATATGTGGGATTCGGATTGCCCACACGGATGCCCCACTCTTCATTCACCAAAGCCTGGATGGAGGCCATCACTGGCGCGGCTACCGAGGTTCCTCCGAAACCGCTCCAGGTGCTGGGTGCACCGGCACACGACGTTCCGCCATTCGCCGTATCCGAGTAACAGACAATAACGTAGTGTCCCCAAAGGCCGTTGGCCGCAAACAGAGAAACATCGGGAACATCCCGCACCCCATCGGCAGGATTTCCAAAAATTCCAGATTGCCACGAGGGCTTCTGGTATCCCGTACAGGTACCGTCGACGACCGCGAAACCCGTTTGATCCAGGCCGCCACCCCCGGTGGCACAACTGCTCGGGCCTCCCCCTCCCGCGGCAATGCTGCGATTGGAGCTAGCGCACAGCCCGCTCGATCCGTACCCGGTAGCACGACCAGCGAAGTTGTAGAGCAGATAGCCTGCGCAGGAATCGTTCCAGGGAATCTCAGGAATGTAGGACTTGACCGAGCTAGCGGTGCTGGTATTCGTCGAATACCAATACGTACTCACCGGAATTGCGGGTGAGCCCTTGAGCGCGTTGTAAGTGTCCTCGAAATCTGTGCCACCGACCGAAACGTTATAGATGGTCTCACCCCAACCGGTTACTCCAACGCCTGGACGAGCGTGGTCGATTGTTGCTCCGTAGAGAGGCGCACAGGTTGAGGCGCCTGAGTCACCCGCGGAAACGAAGATGGAAACGCCCGCTGCAGCTCCGGTTTGAAACGCAGCGTTGAACGCCGCGTTCGAGGTTGCGCCGTTGAAGGCCTCGCATTCGCCATAGCTCATGCTGATAATGGCAGGAGGCGTTCCTGTGGCAAGAAGATTCTCGATGGCGATCAAGCCCCCAAACGTGGCTGTGTTACTGCAACTGGCAATCTCGATGGTGGCATTGGGTGCGATCGCGCTAGCCACTTCCGCGTCTAGATCGGCCTCCCCGTCGTCCGCATTGGTACCCGGATCCAGGCAGGCGTTACTTCCCGACGGGTGGATGGTCGTCACCGTGCCCGTATATTTGCTCAGAAACTTGTTGCGATAGGTAGCGACATCCGTGCCGTAGGTGTTGCTGTCCTCGACCAGCACGATGGTTTGTCCCGAGCCGTTGATCCCCAAGCGGAAGAGCGGATTCACGTTGTAAATTACCTCGAATTCGGCAGGCGAAAGGGCATAACACGATCCTCCGCAACCTGCGAACGTGTAATCCAGCCTGGGTTTATTCATTGCCTGGGGCTTGAAATCGTGCATGGACACGACGCCCACGACCAAGGGTGCGAGCGCCGCTGGGATCGATGGGTCCGTCATGTTCGCGTAATGCGCTTGGCCCCGAACGTCGAGATGATGGATTTCGGTGTGAAACGCTGCATTGATTGTCCCCGCGGTCCCGGAAATGTCCATCACCATACCGGTCGGATAGATGTAGTTCACGGTAAAGCCATGCGATTCGAGCCAGGTCTGGAGCGTGTCCAGATCGGCCTGCGATGGGCCGTAGAGTTGGCCCTGTTCCGGCGGCATCAGCCAGGCCCGGAAGTTCGGCGAACTCTTATCGGTGAGCTGCTCGATGAAGTCTTCGAATTCCTGCTCCAGTTCTGCCGGACGTCGCAGCTGAAGAAGCATATGCTCCATGGGAAAGTCGTCGTCCACGCGGCCTCGGTCATTTCTTCGATCCCGCGCTTCTGGGCGAGTATTTCCATGAAGGGTTACGAGCTTGTCGTCATCGATTCCCTTTGTGAGGAGAATCCGGGCGCGCTGTCCGATATCGGCCGTGCGAGGGTGAATCGTAAATCTGTCGGCCGCCACAAACGTAAGCGCAGCAAACGCTATGCCGGCGACCCCAAGGGTTCGCAGGATAGAACTAGGATTGCGAAACAAGCTGTCCTCCCCAACTGCCCAGCCTCGTCCATTTGCCCGCACCTAATGAGAACCGCGTCGAAGTCCCGCTAGTTGCTTCTCAATCGTTGAGTCTGCAATTCAGCAGCCCTGTCTGAGAACCGGTCCCTGCCCGAGGACTCAAGATTGTTCTCATCTTAATGAAGAAACACTCACCAGCCGTAAGCAAAACCGGAAACGAATATTTACTCCTCGGACACGTTGGAGTGAATGGAGCACGGGTTTGGCGAGGGTTGCTCGACAGACCCGAAATCCGGCATTAATCGACTGGAAGGCAGGGCTCTACGATTGAAATCTGTACTAGCCGGCTGGCGGCCACGGAATTCCTATCCCTTGACCTCTTGATCATTTGGGCAGAGGGTATCCCAGTCCTCACGTAAGCCTTGTCGCAGTCAGCCCGGGATGGCCCTCGCATGTCCCCTTCCATGTAAGCCAAACCCGGGCAACGTGAACAGGTTCCCACGTGCGTGCATCCCGAGCAGGTATGCAACTCGCGCGCCCGAATTGACCTGACTTCCTTGAACTGAGGCGATCCTCTCCAGATTTCCCAGAAGCTTTGTTTGCGCAGGTTTCCGCACGTAAGCGGAAACTGCACGCACGGATACACATCTCCATACGGGGAAATGTAGCAAGAGGTGTGTCCGGCGCTGCACGGTATGCCATCGAGAATGTCATCGTCGACTGGTCCAGGGGGTGCACAGAACTCATCGACATTGCCCACCAGGGAGGGATCGTGAAACACAGGCGCCAAGCGATCTCCGGAGATCCGCATGGCAAGAATATCGGTATTGCCATCCATCTTCGGCGTAATCGTAGGATCGAGTGTGCAATGAACCCCCAGTTCGCGCGCGAGGGCCTGCACTTCAGCGTAGTCCTGGATATTTTCCTTCATCAGGACGTTGGCAATCGTCACCCTCAAGCCTTGCGACTTCAGCCTCCGGATCGCCTCCAAAGTTCGCAACCAGGATCCCCGAATCTTCGTAATGGAATCATGAACGCTAGAGCGGTGCGAATACACGCTGATTTGAACTTGTTCGATTCCGAGTTCGCAAAGCTGTGCGGCCTGCTGCTCGCCGATCAGCAGCCCATTGGTTTTCAGTTTTACGTTGAAGGACAACTTTCGCGCGTAAGCTAAGATTTCCAGGCAATCGCGCCTCAGCAGAGGTTCCCCTCCGCTGATGGTCAGAAAAAAAGCTCCTGCTTGCGCTAATTGGCGTAAGCCGTCCTTGACCTCGTCGGTAGACATCTCGCCGGCATCCTCGTGATCCAAGTAGCAATGCTGGCAGCGCTCGTTGCAGCGATAGGTAATGTCCACATGAACGTTGAGCGGAATGCCCAGGCGGAGCGCTTTCGAATGGACCTCAGCGATCAGACTCATGCGGAAGTCCCGCCCTTCTGCGTGGGAAATGCAGATTCCGAGCGCTCAAGTATGCCATTCCTCGCCAGCTTGTCGGCCAAATCGGTGGCATCCTGGAGTGCAGTCTCCCGATCCACGTCGTATTCCCTGCAGATTCTGTCCACGATCTCATCGAGCGGAGTCTGTCCATCGGCTAGTTCCCAAATGAAGGTGGCCATTTCATTCAACGAGAACAAAGTGGAGGTTCTGAACGATGCCACCAGCATCTCACCATCGAGCTTTCGAGAAGCGGTATCCTCGCTGTGGCTGATGAAGAGCGGCAAGTAACAACCTCCTACGCGATCAGATTCCATATTGCGGGTTCGGGAGAGAATAGGAGGTTCTTCGCAGGAACACAAGATGCAAAATCAACCGCCGTTTTAAACATCCGCTCAATCAAGCTGGTTTCGATTGAAAAGAAGAGGATGTTTTTCAGCAACTTGCCAACTGCCTCGCTCCGCCCTACACAGGCTTCTCCATTGCTCGAAGCTTGCACCAAGAAAAACAACTTTTCCACCGGCGCAGAAACGTTCTCGCCATTGCGTCCCAGTTCCCCGGTGAACGGCGTCCCATACGCTCGATAGGTATTGCCCTCGCGCCGGATATAAGAAATCTCATCGCTCAATAGCACCACGTCAGACGGGGCCAAGCTGGAGATCGTGGTTTTACCAGCCCCTGAGGCCCCCGCAAATAGGAAGGCCCTGCCGTTGCGAATTGCGCTCGCGGCATGAAGAAGGAACCCGCCCTCGGACGCGAGGACCAGCGAATGAACAATCCTTAACGCTGAGTCAGTGGCAAATGGGCTGGCCGCTTGTCGAATTGTTCCCGCTCGCCGTCGTGGAGACCAGCGCACCCGAAAATCACCCCGTTCAATAATCCACTGATCGTTCTTCCATCGGACCGATACCTCCTGCTCACTGCTGATCGGTCCTCCATCATGACTCTCGATTTCGAATTCAGCTGCGACGTTCTCGGCGGGAGTGACGAATCCGTTGTAACGGTCGAGCAGCATCTTTGCCAGCTTGTGGTCGGAGGTGCGAAGCAACACAGCCGTCCTACCGATCTCGATGACAATCCTTTCTATAGGAGTGCCGGCCAACGTCATGGCGTCGCTCTCGTGAAGCTTAAGAGAAACAGAAATAGCTTCTTCACCAACTCTGAACGCCGGATGCATAAGGAGAGAAGAGCTCTACGCCGGAGTCTTGCGCCTTTTCGTTCGATTGCTAAAATCCGCCCGACACATTCCGAAGCTGGAATTGCAACGTCAAAGTGCGAATTAGCATCTCCGCGCGTAACGATGAGGGGCCAATCTCGCTTTACGACGCGATGACTGCACAACCTTCCGTTTTGGACCCAAACCGCAATATCTCCCTCGTTGATCATGGATGACGGCAAAGCTTCTACCACCACAGTATCCCCGGGATAGAACGTAGGAAGCATGCTGGTTCCCACAACTCGCAGGCGAGCCCGGTTGGCCCGCTGAAGGACCCTCAGAAATAAGTCCAGCCTCGCTTCTTCAGGGGAGGTTGTGTCCAAATTGGCGAACATAGGAGCTACGAGTGCTTCGTGTTGAACTTACACTGCAACTGGGTAGGGTGGACTTTCCCGCAGCTCAAGGCCATGGTTTCAAACATGTGCTCCGAGCGCACCTCGGGTTTTACGTAAGGCTTCTTGGGCACAGGTTGCTTTTGGTCCGGCTGCGGCTCCCTCATTAGGGGGAAGTAGAACACAAAGCGGTTTGGAGCGAAACAACTTTCTTGGTCCAGCCCGCCAAGACTTCAACGCTCTTCATATCAAGACTGGGCTCGCCGCATCTTGCCTATCATCAACCCTGAACTCGCGACGAACGTCGTTCTCCGAACAGGATGCCAGAAGCATTAATCAAATACTGTTCATCGCTAAGCCTCTCCACTAATTCGTCCGGGAATGGAGAGATTTCGCTCTGTAAATACTTGGCCATCTCGCGATAGATTTCTCGCCGTGCATAAGGCGCCAGTTCGTTTCGACGGCGCAGCGCATCTTCAATCAAACTAGCGATCTCCGGGGTTGCAGATCGTCGAAGATGCACCGCGATCGCGGGATACTCCATGAATGAGTTGTATTTTTGCCGTGTCCAGGATTCCTCTCCCGGCACTGCCAGCGGTGTTTGCCGTACGACGAGCGTCCCTGCCACCCGGTCGCCGAAGCGTTGCATCAGAGGACTGCTTAGTGCGGAAATTCCTCCCACCAGGTACGCGAAGGGCAGCGCATCGAAAACACGCATCAGATTCCGCACCCACGCCTGTTCAATCCGCAAAGGAAGGCCGGTCTGGTCAATGACGCGCAAATGGAAGAGGCGTTTTCCGATTGTCTGCCCGTTCCAAAAACCTTCCATCAAGGCGCCATAAGCGAACCCGATGGCAAATTCCCCCAGGGTGATGACCATGACCCCAAATCCCGGGACTTTCGCGAAAACCAGGTAAACGAGCATTCCGATTGCGTTCACCGTCCCCAGAACGATCACCATGTCGAGCAACACCGCATAGAGGCGGGACGCGGGACTGGCTAGCGGCAATCGAAACAGTACACCCTCCGGCGTCGCAATGGTCAATTCGACCGCTGTGGATGCACGAGTCGAGTCAGTCGCAATCATCTGCTCTCCGAAGGGACGCCCAGGCGCGCCTGGGCCCCCGTCTCCCCTCGCCCGACCAGCAGTAAATAGATCGTCAGTAATGACAATTCTGCGGCGGCAACCGTGACCTTAAATCCATACGGCAGAACGGGCGCGTGATGCTGAGAGAAAAACGCTTCCATGATTCCGGCCCACACCAGCATCATCGCCAATCCGGCCACCAGCACCAACCATTCGCGCATCGATTGACGAAGATTGCGATCCTCGCGCCGGCGAAGCAGCAAGCGCGCCAGGTAAAACCCTGCTTGCCCGGCAATTAGGATCGATGGAATCTCAAAAGCGCCATGTGGCAACAGCCACGCCGTCATGAACAGCCCAAAACCCCGCTGCGTGTAATGAACCGCAACGGCCCCGAGCAGAACGCCATTTTCGAAGAGCAGGAGCGCCGTCCCAATGCCAAACGTTACGCCCATGGCCGCAGCAAGCAAAGCTACCTCAATGTTGTGCCTGATCAGTTGCGCCGAAAATGCTGCTTCCGTCTGGGTGGACCCGAAGTGCCGGCCTTGCCCTTGCTCCTCCTGATGCACGCGCTCGTCCGGATTGCGCAGGTAATCTGCCGGAAGCAGCACGTCCACGGAGGCGGGATCGTAGTACACCGCGATTCCGCCCAGCGTACAACCCAACACCGTGACCAGCACGGCCAGGGCAAAATAGCGGGACTGCCTCCGAAACGATTCCGGGAACGCCCTGAAGATTCTTAGCCAGCGGCGCGGCTGCCAAACTTCTGACCGCGTTGGGGGCGCGTAATATAGCTCGGCATATGCACGTGCCACCAGCCGTTCGAGATACTGTCTTAGCTCGGGCGCCAATGCGCCGTGGGTAACGCGATTCAAATCCGTGGCAGCCCGGGCGTAAAGGTCTTGCAGCTGTTGCGCTTCTGCTGGATTCAGTCGCCGGTCCGGTCGGCCTTCGAGCCCGACCAGCAGTGATTCAAGGGCGTTCCAGCGCGGCCGTGCCTGTGCCTGAAATCGTTCGAGATTCAAAATCACAGCCGTTGCTCCCGTTTGCTCTCGAGGTATCCTTCAACAGCTGTCCGCAGGAACATTTCCGCAGGAATATACCGGAGCTGCACGCCCAGTTGGCGCATTTGCCGTGCTAACGCGCCAAGACGCTGGTTTTCTTTCTCGCCAGCGAGCGCCGCATACACATCCTGATCGGTGTGCAATTCCTCGCCTGGAGAAAACGAGGGCCGGGCGTGACTGGGCAAGATGCTCGTCATCAACAGGGCATGAGCCGAGCGGACCAGGCCAACTCCGCGGCGCACGGAGTCCCAAACCGAGCGCTCCGTCAAATCAGTCAGCAATAGCAGGTAGGCGCGTCGCCGCAGTCGTACGCGAATTTCGCTGAACAGCGCTTCGTAATCGGCAGTAGTGGGCAAAGGCTCAGTGTTCAACAGGCGCTCGCGGAATTGATGAAAGTGGGATTGCCCGCTCCCTGCGCGTAACCACGACTTCGGTTCATCCGCATAGGTGACCAGCCCAAAATCATCGCCGAGTTCAAGCGCGACGGTCGCACCCACCAGTGCCGTCTCCACCGAAAGATCCAGCAAGCGCCGCGACGCGCTCCCTTGTGGCGCATCACTCTCGGGGACTGGGGTTGGGTCGAGCCCCAGGGCAGAGGCGCGCGATTGGTCCACGACGAAATACACTTCCTGCTTCTGTTCCCACTGAAAAAGCCGAGTAACCGGCGCGGCACGGCGCGCCGTCGACTTCCATGCGATCTCCGAGTAGTTATCTCCGGGCTGGTATTCCCGCAGGCGCTCGAAATCACGCCCGTGCCCGGTCCACGGGGTCTGTTGAGAGGCTACTAGCAGGCGATAAACCGGGCTTCGCAGAATCTCCCGTCGCCCGGATCGCAAGTCCGCCTGGATTCGCAAAGGCTCAGGCAAATCAAACCATTGCCGCAAGCGCCAGATCCGGAGGCGCGACGGCCGCTCGATTCCAATCCGCGGCCCAGGCCACACCCCTCGCCGAAGCAAAGTAATCTCCGGCATCCATGGCCAGAGCTGGACTTGCTCCGGGTTGGCTGGGGTTGACCCGCTTGAGGCGGAAACCGACTGCTCAAGCTTCAGTCGCTGAGGCTCTCTCGTCGCTCCAATCGCCGCTTCGCTCTCTTGTGTTGCCGGCATGATTCCCACGCGCACTTCCCTGCACGGGGGGCGTCGTGCGGAACCAGTGAGTGCGAGCGGAATCTGGATGGTCTGCCCTACACGTCCGCGAAGCCCTTTTTCTGAAGGCAACAGGATTGGTGCACCATCGTTGCGGGTGAGCCACAGCGCGATGGCGTCATAGCAGACCAGAATCGTCAGAGCCGTCACGAACCACTCGAACCACAGCCATCCGTGGCGGGGCCATGGCGCGATCGACGCCCCCAAGGCCAGCAATCCCACTCCGAGCGCGAGCAAGAGCTCTGGGCCAAGGCTTGTTCCTGCCGGCCGAAGCGCGATCCGACGGCCAAAGCTGTTGCCGACAGACGGGTCCAGATGTTTCGGCGCGGCTGCAGGGTCAACCCCGGCAGCCATCACCGCACTCTCTGAACCAGTGCCTGCTCGCTTCCGATCTCCAGCCGAGATTTCGCTCACTTCGACGCCATCCTCTGCCGAGCCTGATACGAATATTACCGAGGCACTTCTACCGCCTCGAGCATCGCGTTGATTATCTCGCGAATCTCAATGCCTTCCATTTCAAAGTCTGGTCGCAACAGGATGCGGTGTTCAAGAACCGGGGCGGCCAGCGTCTTTACATCCTCCGGCAGCACGAAATCTCGCTCCTCAAGCGCAGCGAGCGCCTTCGATGCCGCGATCAATGCCAGCGTCGCTCGCGGTCCTGCCCCAACCCATACAGCCGGATGCTGCCGTGTTTGCCGAACCAGATTGACGATGTAGGTGCTTACCGCCTCGCTAACGCGCACGCCGTCCGTGGCTCTCCGCAATTGCTCGAGTTCGTCAGGTTGCAAGACGGGTGTGCGCAGCCCTTCCGCGAGCCGGTGCTCAGGCGCTTCCCCTTCCGCAACCAACCGCGCCAGTTCATTCTCTTCTTCGGCCACCGGATAGCCCATGCGGATCTTTACGAGAAAACGGTCCTTCTGCGCCTCAGGCAGCGGATAAGTTCCCTGATGCTCGATGGGGTTTTGCGTGGCGAAGACCACGAAGACTGGGGGGAGCAGGCAAGTTTCGCGATCAATCGTCACCTGTCGCTCTTGCATGGATTCAAGCAGGGCGGATTGTGTCTTTGCGGGGGCGCGGTTGATTTCGTCCGCCAGCAGGAAATTGGTGAAAATCGGCCCGCGCACCAGCCGGAATTGCTGCGTCTTCAGGTCGAAAATGCTCGTGCCGGTGATATCGGCCGGCATCAGGTCCGGTGTGAATTGAATCCTCTGAAATTCGCCGGCAACCGCCCGCGCCAACGCCTTTACCAGCAGCGTCTTCCCCACGCCGGGGACGCCCTCGATGAGCGCATGCCCGCGGGCGAGCAAGGTTACCAGGGCGAGGTCGATGGCTTGATTTTGGCCGACAATCACACGGCTCAACGCTTCTCGAACACGGCTTGCGCAGTTCGTGATTGCCGCGAACCCTGCCGACGGTGGCATTTCTGCGGGCGCAGGCTGTGCCTGCGTGTCCGCACCCAGTAAAGGTTTCTCGTTCATGTGAGCCGTGCCTCCTCGGGACCTTTGTTTTGTGAAGATGTGGAACTGCCAGGCGTGCCGCGGTTAGGGCGAGCCAGACCTCTTGCGGATGCGCGGCGCTCGGCGACCAGCTGGCTCAACTGCTTGTAGCCCGGCAGAGGTGGCTGACAGAGCGCCGCTTGCAGCCGGGGGCCGAAATGGGGATCCCTAGAAATGGCCTGGGCATCCTGCGGCGAGCGACGGCGGAATTCTTCCCAGCAATCCGCCACCACTTGTTCGGGTGCAATGCTTCGCTGTAGCAGACGCCGTCCGGCTACTCCGGCACCTTCGCTGTGACGCATGACCTGCGTGCTCTGGTCGCTCATCGGGCGTCGCACTAAATCTCCGCTCAAGCTCCAAAGCAGTACCAGCAAAGTCGCCCAGAACAGCAGCAGAGCAGCCTGCAGCCGGTATCGCCGGACCAGCCAAAGCACGCCCTCATCCTGATGTAGTCCATGCAAAGTTTCATCGACCCAAACCATGGGCCTCCCGCCTGCAAGAAAATCCAACAGCGCCGGATTCGGACGCGTCTTGATCGCTTCATTCAGCAGGAATGATTCTTGGCTCGCGGCGATCAGTTCGCCATGTCCGGCGCTCCGCATTGCCATATACACGTGCACAGGGGAGTCGGCGTTTGCATCGGCCTCTACGGGCCGCGCATAGAGGGTGACCCAGGCCGGATCTGTCTTGAGCCACGGGGTATCGCCGGTGAGATACATTTTCTCGCTGCCCTCTGGCATCGTGCGGGAATCGGCAGAGATCCAAGCAGGCCCGGCGCCCTCGGGAGACGGCTCCCACTTGTTTTCTACCTGCCAACCTTGAGACTCGGACTTTAACTTCTGGGCGGGAGCGACGAGCACGGCTCGCCCGCCGCGCGCCAGAAAATCTTCCAGACGTGCGCGCAACTTCTCGTTACTGGGAGAGATTCTCTTTTCTATGCTCCAATCATCGGCGGAGTAGCCGCCGATAAAGAAGGCTGTGGTCCGCAACGCGTTCTGATCGGACAAGGAGTCCTCATCCTGGCTGCGCATGACTTGGTAGCCGGCGCGCCGATAGGAATCGAACAAGAGACTGGTGCCGTAGGGGTCCTCGCGCAAGCTGGATCCCATATCGCTCGTATTCGACTGGTTCTGATGCGCCATGAGCAACAGAACCGCGAATACCGTGGCGAAGATCCCAGCCGCCAGAACCGGACCTCGCCAATTGAACACCATGCCTTTGCCCGTCCTATTGTCAAACATGTTTGAGGAACTCACGCTGATCCTGGCGGTAAGCCGTGACCGCCTCGGGGGTCAGCACATGAAACCCATACCAAACGCGATCGAACTGCCGGAAACTGCCGCGCAGTTTCTCAGGAATTTCGATCCGCGCATCAAGAACCGCCTGTGGCCGGCGACGCCACCGGCGAGTGAACTCATGGAGATATTCTCGGTTGGTGCGATCGCGGCGAATCGTCAGCCAATCGCGCTGACCGAGTCCCGCAAGCAAACCAAAGTACGCCGCACGCAGAGCGAACCGCAGTTCGCCCTCCCCCTCCAGCCGGCTTGCCAGCACAAACCATTCATCCTCGGAGCGCTCCGCCGCTGCCGCAGGATCGCTCAGATCGGGAATCGGCTCGACGGCTAAAGCGATCGAGGGGGATGCCGTTCCCCTTCGTCGCCGCAACCACAGGAGCGCCCCAGCCGCCGCGAGAGACAAAATTATGATTAGCGCAAGCCAGAATCGAAAGTCCTTAAGGTGCCAGTTGCTGCTCGGTTGGTTTCCGAGCGACGGGCTCAACCCGCGGGGCCACAACTTGCGGAGAAGATTGCGCAAGGTATTCCAAGCATGCTCGATTCCGTGCTTGATCTTTACCAGCAGCTTGTCAAACCAGGTTGGTGGATCGGGATGCTCGTCATCGTGCCATCGATAAATCGCGCGCTGTGATTCTTGATCCAGGGCTTGGCGCAGTCTTTCGATCCGCGCCTGGGGGCCGGAATTGCCTGGCTGCTCCATGGTTCGCGCTGCCGAGACTTGCGCGGCATGCGCGATCTCCTGCAGGGCAAGGCCGGAGAGAATCGTAGCCAGCACGAACAACGCACCGGTCACCACTCTAGTGGCAGTCGGGCTGGGTGCAATCATCTGGGCCTTCTTTTGCTGCTCGTGTGGAAGCCTTGCCAGTAACCCACGCAGGTCATCTCCTTCGCCCCTGGATCGCAAATGCTGATAAACGACGACGAAAGCGCATTTGACGATGGGATCAAGCGCCAACCATGCGCCCGCGAACAAGGAGAGCCAGAACGCGGAGCTTTGGATCAGCGCGAACAATCCCATTTGTGTAGATAGCAGCGTGTTGACCCCAAAAATGGAGTGTAGGAGCTGGGGGAGAATCATCGCCAACATCAGGCCATTCAGCCAGACGGCGCTCCAGAGAGGAATCATCGCCAAGAAGAGAAGCAAGCCTCCACCGAACCATTGACTCGAAAGTGCTAGGCAGCCGGTAAAGGAATGCCTTTCCGCGCTATCCTGCGCCTCAAGGCTGGCGAATTGGCACGCGCTGTAGAACCAGGACGCCCCGGCGACACTGGGCAGCGTGGTCAAGGCGGCGGCGCTCAGCAGCATTTTCCACGCAAGCAGGCGGCTCACAGCCGCCGCTTGTGCGATTGCACCCTTAGGTCTCGATGTCGGCGTGCTAAACGCCCGCTCGCGAACGCGTCCCATGTAGTTAGAGACCATCCACACGCGCAAGAGGTATCCTCCGGCTAACACGATGGCTTCCACCAACATCGCTCCAGCGGATATCCGAATCTGTCCGTTGATGACCCATATGGGGATGAAACAGAGGACGAGCGGAGCAGTGCCGGTGTAATAGCGCCACGCGTCCCGTCCAAAAGTTGACCGAAACAGCGCAAATCCGCGTTCCAGTGCTTCGAGCGAACTGAGCCGGCTGCGGCGCGCGCGCGCGGACGAGAGGTGGGGACGTTGCGAAGCGGACGGAGCAAGCGCAGCTTCACTCATGGGTTTGCCCGGGGAGGTGGTCTTCGACAAGGAAGTTCAAATGCTGTTCCGGCGTATTCGTTCGCCAAGAAAGCACGGCGAAGAAAAGCGCCACCAGACAAACAAAAGCGGTCAGTCCAGCCAGGATTTGGCGAAAGAAACGTGTGGAAGATGCCTTCGGCGGTCCCGGACGCGCCAACCGGCGCAGACATGGAGGGCAAGCCATCTTTCCATCCTCGTCCGTTACGCATTCGCGGCAGAACGTTCCTCCGCAGTGTGGGCACCGTGCGGCCGCTTCCCGCAGAGGATGAAACAGGCAGCGCGCATGGCGCAAACCCATGGCGGAGGCTTTGTGGAAGGAGGCGGCAGGTTTCTCAGAAGCCATTCGTCTGTGTCGCGGCCGCGACGGATTCAGTCGCGGCTGCCTCGGACCTCGTTTGAACTAGGCGTTCTGCCGGTGAGGCAATGGCTCCCGGCGCAGCCGGCTGCTCGATGGCACCGCGAGTGTCGCGAACTGCGGCATCAATCTTGGCCAGGACCTTCCCTGCGCCGCGGGTTCGCTTCACCAGCGGCAGGTCAACGCTCGCCCCCGTCGTGCGGATCCGTGACCTGGCCGTCGGCCCCCGCGCTAGTTCCAACGCCACCCACCCGAGAGCCAGGGTAGCGAAGACTGCGCCAGTTGCGGCATTTATCCACTGCCAGAAGGAGATTCCAAGGGTTCCAAGCAGCAGCGCGGGCACGATTAGGCGCCACAGCCACGAACGGCTGGGCCAAACCATAATGGATTCCAAATCGTGCAAGTAGAACCGCCGGTACTCGACCACGTACATCGTGCGCTTCGCGGATATCAAACAGTCTGGGCTCAGGTACCACTTTGTGCCGCCGCGCAAATTGCCAACGCGCGATATCTTGCGGAATGCACTCTTCACCTAGCGCCCTCCCGCCATCCAGATTCCAAAAAGCGTAGTGGCGATCGCGAGCGGAACCCAGGCGAATCCCACATATGCCACCCAGAAACGCCACCCCGACCGGGAAATCAAGTACGAACGCGGCGCTTTTCGATACTTTACGTGCAAGATGATCGTGGCCGGAATCGCGGCTATAAGTGTGGGCCAAAAAAGAATCCACCCCCACCCAACTGTCACCGCGATCGAATCATAGAGCACGTCGCGATATCGCCATTCCCCCTTTTCAGCCCCCGCGCTCGAATCGTCCCGCCCGCGGTCGAAGCATGTAGGACAAACATGCTCGGCTCCCAACTGCAAATCACAGAGCGCGCAGACGAATCGACCGCATCGTTGACAGCAGGTCTGAAACGCCTTCTCCGGATGAAAAAAACATGTCGCTTGGTCCAAAAGAGCCGTTGCTGCCTGGGTGTTACGGCGAATTATCGGCCAGAAGCGGATCTGCAACTGCTTCCCGCAGTAAGGGCAGGTCTGCGATTCAGGGCTGGTCTCTGCCGCTGCTATATCCGCCGTGCAATGGGGACAAGCAACCGCTGCACGAGGTTCAGCCGACGACGCCCGAACCTCGCTTGGGGAGGAGTCCGTCGAGCCAAAATCGGGAATGAGGGGACGAATGCTCACGCTACGCCTTGTTCGTATAGATCACTCTTGTGTCACACACCCGGTCATGCAAGGCCCGCTTCTGGTCATCCACCCCCACCATAATTGCCGTCACCAGCATGAGGACAGAATTTAAATATGGAATGCCGCTGGTCACGACGTTCCACATCAAAAAGCGCCCAAAGCATACGCCCCAGCTCAAGCTTCGGCCGTCGGGTCGGATGACTTTCAATCCACAGGCCATCTTTCCAAGAGTTGCACTGCGATACTTCAGCATCAGAATCTCGTAGCAAGCCCCCGCAAAGAAAGTGAGAAGAAAGAAACCAATGAGGGTGACGGGCGCGATCACGCCATTGAATGGGTTGGCCGGGTTACTCGGTTGACGCGCCGAGCGGATCAGATCTGGGATAAACACAATGAAGAAGATCATGACGGGCACCATGAAAATAAGACCGTCAATGAAGCGCGCGCCGAAACGGATCCAAAATCCGCCGTAGCGCCAGGCCAGGCGCGATGCCCCAGCCGCGCCGCTTGCCATGACCCGGCTCAGAAACGCCGGTTTGCATTCCGCGCACACCCAATTCCCGGCGATCTGGACTAAGTCCGACTGCCCGAGTGCCCGCCCACATTGGGTACACGCGATGACCGATTGGACCGGAGCTTCCTGGTTCATTGGATAGCCTCCCTAAGTTGTGCAAAGTCGCATTAAGCCTAGCGCAAGCGGTTCTTCACGCCAAGTACTTAGTATCTAGCCGGAAGACCATGCCCTCGTGTACCGACGGGAAAAGGAGTATCGAGTATTCTTCCCCGTCATCCCGTCCGGTAGCAGAAGTTTCCGGATACTCCGAAAACAGCATAGATGGCCCTGAGGAAGTCCTTGGAGATAGACACCGCAGTCGGGAGCGATCGCTGACTTGAGTGCAGGAGGTCGGTTGCTTCAAGCGAATCATTAATAGCTGATGAGCTGTTTTTAACATTCACGCGGACACACCTTCCAGCACCCACACTCACCAATTTAGAGAAAATTTGATCTTCTTTCTAACCCAGGCGTTTTGACAGCTTGAAACAGTTGTGGTCTGAGCTAAACTGTTGCGCGCAAGGAGCCCGCATGTCATTCCGCTCCGTTTTTATCGCTATCTCAATTGCCTTCGCGCTGGTGCTGGCGGCATTCTTGATTAACCGCGCCCGTCCCCGAGTTGAGACGGAACAACCAAAAGCAGAGTTCGTGCGCGCTTCAGGAAAGTGCGCCGAATGCCACGCGCGCACGCAGTATTCGATTGTTCACGAATACGAAATGAGCAAGCATGCCCAGAGGGGCGTTAATTGCCTCGACTGCCACCAGCCAGCGAGCAAGCAGAAGGGCAAAGAACACAATGGATTCACTATCGTCTCCAGTCTTACGGCAGGAAATTGCCGGCGCTGCCATGAGGACATTTATCAGCAGTTTCTCCGCAGCCGCCATGCCGCCGTGGCCTGGGCTGCGGTGCGTGGAGACAAAGCGTTTACTCCTGAACAGGTGAATTTTGCTGAGACCTACCAGCCGGGAGGAGTCAAACGCCCACCCCATGCGTTCACCACTCTCGAGGGGCCGTCGGCAATGACCAGTGGATGCGAACAATGCCACAGCATCGGCAAGCCCAACGACGACGACACGGTCGGTAACTGCACAGCCTGCCACACGCGTCATATCAGTTCGGTGGCAATCGCCAGACAACCCCGCACCTGTGGACAGTGCCACCTTGGCCCCGATCATTCACAGATTGAAATCTACGAGGAATCGAGACATGGCGTGATGTTCGCCGCCCAGGAAAAACTACTCGATCTCTCGGTCGAACCGAGGAAGCTCACCACGCGAGAAATGTTCGTCCCCACCTGCGCCACTTGTCACATGAGCGGCATCAATGGGCTCGGCATGACTCATGATCCTTCCGAGCGGCTGTCCTATTTCCTGGCTGATGCCATCTCCTCGAAGCGTCCGAACTACGCGCAGGCGCAGGCCAAGATGAAGCAGGTCTGCAATCAGTGCCATACACGGGCGGTGATCGACCGCGTCTACGCCCAGGCCGAGCAGGTGGTGCAAACGACCAACGGCAAAGTGCACGCCGCCAAAGCCGTCATGGATGGCCTGCGCGCCGATGGCAGCCTCAGTGGTCCGCCATTTTCTAATCCCATTGATTTTGTTTTCTTCGATTTCTGGCACTACGACGGACGCACCACCAAGCATGGCGCCTTTATGGGCGGTTCGGATTTCGTGCAATGGCACGGCAACTATCCCATGCTGAGAAAAACCGTCGAGCTCGAGGCCATGGCGGCCGAGTTAAGGAAGCAACATGCCCGCAAATAGGTTTCGTTGGCTCGAGCCTTGGCTGCTGCTCGAAATCTTCGTTTTCTTCAATCTTGGATTTCTTGCACTGGATATCTATCTCGCGCATTCAACAAATAGCTTTCGCAACTTGGCGGAATATATTCCATTTTATTTTTCTATTTGCGCGCCTTTCGCCTTGCTGATCGGCCTTCTATTTTCCGAACCGCGGCAAACGCTCTGGAAAATTTTGGGTCACGCGGTCGGATGGCTCGCCATTCTGGTCGGGCTCGCCGGCGTGCTCTTTCATCTCAACAGCTCTTTCTTTGATGAGCGTACTCTCAAGAGCCTCACCTACTCTGCACCGTTTGCCGCTCCCCTCGCCTATACCGGTCTCGGTTTCCTGCTTGTACTGAACCGCATGGTGGACGCAAACTCGCTGGAATGGTCCCGGTGGGTCCTGTTCATGACTTTGGGCGGTTATGCAGGGAATTTCATTTTCAGTGTGATGGATCATGCGAGCAATGGATTTTTCAACCCGGTGGAATGGGTTCCTGTAGTCGCCAGCGCACTGGCAATCGGGTTTCTGCTCACGCCGCTGCTGGCCAAGGTATCGCGCGAGTTCTTGGGTTTGTGCGTTGTCCTATTACTGCTCGAAGCTGTGGTGGGTATTTGGGGATTTGTGTTGCACGCCATGGCCAACCTGAGAGGCCCTTCGGTGCACGCGTTCGATAACTTCGTGTACGGTGCTCCTCCCTTCGCTCCCCTGCTGTTTCCAAATCTGGTGGCCTTAGGACTGCTCGCGCTCTGGCGTATGTGGCAGTTTGTGCCCACATCGCGCGTCGCCGAGTGAGTCGGCGAAATCAGGACTGAAATGGAGATCGACAGCAGGCGCCGTCGCGTGCCTAGGAAGAATGAATGAAGTACAACCGCATGTCCTCCGCAATTGCTGCCAAACCTGACTCGTTGTCGACTGCTGCTGGAGTCGACGCTTTAGCACACATCGCCGGTCAGTGGCGCTCGAATAGCGGCAAATCGTCCTTCAACAATTCCTCCAGAAATCTCTCCCGATCATTCACGAACAGCCTGACGACCTGCATAGACGCTGTGTCTTCATACTCAATCTCATGAATCCGCCCGTCGTCGAAGGATAAGATCTGTGCCTCCGGGTAGCCAAGAATGATCGGGGAATGGGTCGAGATGATGAACTGAGCGTCTTTGTACTTGTGAAGCACGTCGTAGAGGAGCACGAGAAAGCTCAGCTGGCGCTGGGGGGAGAGAGCGGCTTCGGGTTCATCCAGGAGAAACAGCCCATTTCGTCGAAATTTGAGATCGAGCAATGTGAAGAAGGTCTCGCCATGAGAGCGTGTGTGCAGGCTTTGGCCGCCATAGAAGGATCTGATCAATGGTGCGTGGGGCGCTGGTTCCTCATCGAGGCTGTCCATATGGGAGACAGTGTTGAAAAAACTTTCGGCCCGAAGGAAGTAACCTGCCCCTGTGCGCCGGTCGAAGGACAATCGCAGGGCACGGGCCAGCGGGTCGATCGAATGATTACTCTTCGTACTGTCATTTCCAAAACCTCGGTTTCCGCCCTCAGGCCCAAAGCCATAATGGACGGCGATGGCTTCGAGTAGGGAGGATTTGCCGGTGCCGTTCTCTCCAGCAAATAAGCAGATTCTGGAACGCAGCTTTAGTTCATCCAGTGATCGAATGGCGGCGACGGAGAACGGGTAGGTGTCCCAACGTTCAACTCGATCACGCAAAATCTTGATACTTTTCAGCATTGTCGCGGGATGTTTTTCAGCCATAGCCTAACACTGCTCCCGAACCCTGTTTTAAGGATCGGTTGAAGGAACCGGGGCATCTCGTGCGCACCCTCGGGTTCGCCTAGGCCAATAAGCACTCTCGGCTAGGCAGCGATCGCCATGGTTAATCTCGAGCAGCCTCTTCAGCAGAATCAAAAGCTCACCGCTGTTTCCATTCCAGGCGAGGAACCCGGAGTGCCGGCAAGCGAGCGAAACCCTAGATCTCGGGATTGGCCATGCCTAAGCAGCCTGTGTCTAAAGTCGCTTTAATGACCAACTCCACGCGTTCCCTGCAATTAGGGCGTCTTCGAAGTAACGCTCCGCGGCCCTATACTCGAAGCCGAGGATAGGATCTTATGGAGCGGATTCAAGCGAGATTCGTCGGTGTTGAACTCTACTTCGATGATTTGGAGAGGGCAAAGAAGTTCTATCTCGAAACGATGGGTCTTGAAGTTTCTGATGAGCAAGTCGGGCACCATGCTAGGTTCGATAGCGGTGCAGGTTTTGTTTGCCTTGAGCGGAAGGGGGCCGAGTCGTATTCCTCGAAGGATAAGGCGGTTCTTTTCTTTGAGGTACCTGACCTAAAATCAGCGATAGCGGCCATTGGGCAGGATCAACTAGTTCAGTCCGTACGCACATGGGCTGTCCTGCACGATCCCGAAGGTCACAACATACTACTTCTTCAGAATCGAAGTGAGCGTGCCCGGCAGTAATTAATCACTGTGCATCGAGAATCATTCAGGGTAGTGTCTGGCTATGGCCATGGGAACACGTAGGCAGCGTCAGCGGCAAGAGGAGCTTTGGTATCGCTGCGACTGGCGGGAGTTCCGGGGCATCCTCGCGGAACCGCATCGCGGGCGGCGGAAGTGGGCAGGACTCTGAAACCGGACCACATCGCGATTGGAGCGAGTTCCTCTTCTTAAGGAAGTGTCCGATTGTGGCACCTTCGGCAGATCAGACTACAACTGCTCAATTCCCGTAGGGCTCTATCGGATAGCAGTGTCTTTCCCGGTGGGGCTCGGGTTCCTCTCGCTCCCGGGAAAACAAGGTGCGGTTCCGGGGATCCTACCAGCTCACCTGTTGGCGTCTTGCGGAATTACTTAGGTTCATTATTTGCAACCTGCAAGTCGTTATCGACGCTGAAGACGCCCGGCACGATGTTGGCTCGCATTCCCGCCATTGCAAGATCAGTTTCGTTGTTCACGACGCCCCTCAAGGTGACATTGCCGTTTTCCACGATGATGCGAATCGCATGAAAACCAAGCGGAGGATCGGCGGTGATTCCGCCCGCAGCTCTCGCGATGGATGTGGTTCGTGGTCCGCCTCCTCGATTGGATGTGTATCTCTGCAGGGCAGGAAAACCGTAGATGCTGGCATAAACTGCAGCGCGAATCCGGTCGTCGTTCGGGGAGGCGGGTTGTACCTGAATCTGGTTGTCTACCGTGGTCACACCTTCAATTCTCTTGACCACGTTCTCGGCACTGGACTTGAGAGTCGGGCGAGAAACGCTTCCCTGAAGCACAACTGTGTCAGATCCCTTGATTGCAAAGTGGATGTAGTCAAAGACCCCATATTGAGGCAGGGTGACGATCTGCTTGCGGACTTCCTCTGCGATTCTCAGGATTTCTTTTTCCTTCGGCGAGGAACTTGCTGTCGTCTCATCCAGTGCTCTTGCTAACGAGATAGAAAGAGCGACACACAAGGCTGCAGCACCAAAACACGTTACGCTCAATCGACTCATGCGTCGTTACTCCTCTACCCGTAGGTTAATTCCGTCTAAGCATCCGCCACGATCAACTCGCATACTTACCCGGTGATTGTTTTGTATAACTTTCCTTACTTTGTCATGACACTGGTATTTCTTACAGGTTTCGCCTAGGGTCCGCACGGCCGAGAGTCTCGCAAGCAATGCAGGCGCGATGTAGGTTTGCTATGCCTTTAATCTGCTTAAGGCTGACGCCTGAGTGGTTCGTCAGCTATGCCGGATGTGGCGAGCAGGCGATCGGTTTGCAAGCGGACGTTTGTCTCTGCGCCAATCAGGAGCGCGGTTGCTCCTAAATTCAGCCAGGTGAGCAGTGCAATCGGAGTCGCCAGTACCCCGTACATGGTGTTGAGTTTTGATTCTGCAAATTCATGGAAAAAAAACCCAAGTGCCCACGCGAGCGCCAACCAGGCGACAGCAGCAATCACTGCGCCAGGAACCGTTGTGCGCTTCCCAGGGGGAGCATTGGGAGCGAGAAGATACAACAACTCAATTGCTGCGAAGGTAAAGGTCCCGGCTAACAGCCACTGAACATAGGGCCACAGTTGAATCCATGCCTGCTTTGCAGGTGCAATCGGAGCCAGAATCCTCTCCGCGAGAGGACTAATCACGGTCAAAACCACCGCCAATAGAAGAAGTACGCCGACGGCCATGGTGAGCAGGAAGGCGATGAGCCGGTTCAGCCACAAAGAGCGTGGGGTTTGCACACCATACACAATGTCGAGACCCTGGATGACCGCCTTCGCGCCAACTGAAGTAAGCCATAAAGTCGAGATAATGCCAAGCCAAAGAAGTCCCGACCGATGAATCGTTATCGAAGTCACGATCGGTTCAACTAAAGAGAGTCCATGCTGGGGAACTAGGTGTGACATGAAGGCTATCGCTCGTTGGGAGCCATTCTGGACCGGCAGGTACGCTGCCACCGCTGTTAACAAGACGAGCGCGGGAAACAACGACAATACGAAATAGTATGCAAGACCCGCCGCCACGAGTTGCAGATGCTTTCGTTCGTACCCTCGAAAGATGTTTAAGAGCAGTGTCGCAAAAGCCTTCATTTACTCCTTAGCGTTTTGCTTCGAACTCCGGTCTCGAGGCGAATAAGTCCATTCCGAGCTGCTGCGCAAAAAACTTTGCAACCAGTTGTCCCTTGACGCTGTTTCCTTCGTTGTCGAGCGATGGGGCGAATGTTCCCAGGGCGCCTTTCCCCGGGGAAACTGCGACGATTCCGCCTCCGATCCCGCTCTTGCCCGGCACCCCGACATCGTACAGCCAATCTCCCGAGGTTTCATATAAGCCGGCCGTGGCCATCACCGCCAGCGCATAGTGGCAAACCTCAGGATCGATCAGCCGCTCTTTGGTGAGTGGATTCACGCCGCCATCGGCCAGCGTCGCTCCCATGACCGCCAAGTCCTTGGCATGAACATTGAGCGCGCACTGCTTCGTATAGAGGTCTGCGGCCTCGGCCGGATCGAGGTAAATCCGCCCGTAACTCTCAAGCAAACGGGCGATGCTCTGATTTCGGGAATTGGTCTCCGATGCCGAAGCGTAGACCTCATCGTTAAGCCGCAGTTCGCGTCCGGCGAACCGAGACAGGCCGTCGTGAATCCAGCGCCACTTGCGATCGAGGGTTGTGCCCGGAGCGAGGCTGGTCGTGGCAATAGCCCCCGCATTCACCATTGGGTTCGTCCGTCCTCCATCTCCTCGCTCAATGGCGGCGAGAGAGTTGAACGGTAACCCGGTACTATTCGCCCCCAGTTTTTCCCGCGCCGCCTTCGGGCCTATCGACTGGCAAACCAGAGCGAAGACGAAGGGCTTCGAGACGCTCATGATTGTGAACTCATATTCCGCGTCGCCCGCGGAGTAGATGTTGCCGGCGCAAGAAGCAACGCAGATTCCAAATAAATCCCTCGGCACTCGCTCGAGGGCCGGGTACACCCTGGAATTCGCGCCCTCGGTGTTTGACTGGAAGCGGGCATGAGCTTGATCCACCAGCGCCTGAACCTCATGCGGCGAAGGCAGATGTCCGGTAGATACGTACGACGCTTCTTCGACTTCGTGCAATTGTGAAATCATCTGGACTTCTGCCTCCCGCGGACCGTGAGCTCTATCTGCCAGCGAGGCAGCTTCACGGCGCCGTGTCGGCTGGATAGAGACTCTCCCCCGCGGCATTTCAAGCTCGGCTCCGCTTCTCAGGCTGCCACCTGAGCTGGTTGCACCGTGGCAGCTACTTCGTCGAGGTAGGTAATCGCAGTTTCAATTCCTCGATGAAACATTTCGATGCTGAAGTGCTCATTGGCAGCGT
>Ga0068855_100000799_pt1 | contig 38966 bp, 27 predicted proteins | sample KBSCornC52_FD_66592 | JGI IMG/M metagenome (GOLD analysis project Ga0068855, IMG submission 66592) | Corn rhizosphere microbial communities from Kellogg Biological Station, Michigan, USA - KBS Corn C5-2 | ecosystem: Host-associated > Plants > Roots > Rhizosphere > Soil ...
TGGTACTGCCCGACAGGGCAAGTGTCCCCCCATTGACAACGATAGCTCCCGAAAGCCCGGTATTGGTTCCTACCACGGTCAGGGTGCCACCTCCATTTTTGGTGAAACCATTGGTCCCAAGAATCCCATTGATCGCCGCAGTGCCGATCGTCGCGCTCGCGTCGGCGTTGATCACCGATCCCGCCCCCAGCGTGATCGTGTTCGTCGCCGTCAGAACCGTCGTATAGCCGCTCGTCGTAAAAGTGAGCCCACCCACCGAGATCGCCGAACCCAAGGTCACCGCGCCGGCTGCAGTCCCACCGAAGCTCGCAATATTCCCGGAAGCCCAAGTCGTATCAGTTCCGGAAATCCCATCCCACCAGTTGGTATTTGTGGCGTTCCATGTTCCCGCCCCACCGAGCCCAGCTTGGGTACCAAATACATCGTTCACTGCGTTGCCGTCCGGATCCCAATAAAACGTGCCGGCGTGGGCTACCTTGGCGGCACCCAGCGTGAGAGCCGTGGAGAGCACGATCCAGGAGGAAAGCCGCCTGATAAAATGCTTCGAAAGGCGGGAAGCTTTGCGGGGGTTCTTGGGGCAGGACATAAGTGGGGATACTTAGGATAGTACAAGCGCCTAATTACGCGTGTCACGATTTTCGCTACGTTGAATGGAGCGGAATTCTGCCGAAGCGTCAAGAAAACCGTGAAAAATAAGTAAAATCACGGATTTTATCATAATACGTTTATACCGTGCTAGTTATGAATAAAATGTAGGCCGATATAGACCGACGAACGCCACAAATGGACGCAACGCATACCTACACCCCACCGGGAGATGTAGACTGAAGGTTGCGAAAGGCTGATGTCACCCCGTCTTGGAACTCCAACCTCACCTATCCCCAAAGCGATCGCGCTTCCTCCATTATCAACGCCCCACGCGGCGATAAAAAGGGCGACCCCAGACCTTGGAGATCGCCTGTATTTTCTCTCGCGTTTTCCCCCTTTGAGAGAGAATGGGCAGGAGTGGATTCGAACCACTGAAGGCGTAAGCCAGCGGATTTACAGTCCGCCCCGTTTGGCCACTTCGGTACCTACCCGTTTCAGAAAGGGGAGCGCTTTATACGGGCGAGTTCGCTCGCCTGCAACGCCTCTTTTTAGAAAAATTGATACCAGCGCTTTTTCTTCGCTTTTTCGGGCTTCGGAGACACCGGTCCGACCACCGGCGGCGCCGGCAATTTCTCGCGCGGCATGATCTGGATCGACTTGATTTCCACGCGCTGGAGCGGGTTGTCATTCGTATCGACCGGCAGCTCGCTGATCTGGTCCAAATCATCGAAACCCCAGATGACGTTGCCGAAGACGGTGTACTGGCCGTCATACGAGGGCATCGGCGTGAGGCAGATGAAAAACTGGCTGCCGTTCGAGAGGCGACCGGGGTTGATCTTGTCGGGCAAACGGCCGGCGGCGATCGCGCCCTTGGTGTGCTTGCGATGGATCTCCGGCGGGAGCGTATAACCGGGGCCGCCGGTACCCGTCTTGGCGCGGTCCGAGCGCTTGCTCAGCGGGTCGCCCATTTGCAGGAGCGTATCCGGGAAGACGCGGTGCACGGCCTGTCCGTTGTAAAACTTTTTGCGCGCGAGCTTCTTGAAATTGTCCGCCGTCATCGGCGCGTCATTCTGGTAAAACTCGATGGCGGCGTGCTTCAGGTTCTTGTCCTTGCCGACCTTGAAGGTGAGAAGCGCGACGTCGTCCGCATGCACCGCGGAAATCGCCATCGCAGAAACGCAGACGGTAGAGAGAAGTTTTTTCATGAAGCAAAAGGCAGCCCCTGGACATGGACGATGGCCTCTGGACCATGCGTGCCTTCCGGGCGGGCAAGAAGCGCGCCGGTGGGCGAGCCGCGCTTGAGATAGCCGAGCGCGATCGGCTTTTCCAAGGCAAAACTGTAGGCGGCACTAGTCAGGACACCGAGGGAGGCCGGCGCATCCGCCGCCGCCCGGAGTTGCGCGCCCGCCGCCAGCAGGGCATCGCCCTCGGCCACGAAGCCGGTGAGCTGGCGATTTACATGGCCCACGCTGCGCAGCCGCGAGATGACCTCCTGGCCAATGTAGCAGCCTTTGTGATAGTCGATGTGCGTCTGGTCCAGGCCGGCCTCGGGCGGGAGCGTATTTTCGTCGAGCTCATGGCCCCACCGCGGAATGCCGGCTTCGATGCGCAGCGTCTCCGCCAGCCCCGCATCCACGGCCACGCGACCGGCCAGCAAGCTCTCCCTCCTCGCGGCGAATTCCTCGCGTGGCAGGCGCAAGTCCCAGCCGGTACGCCCCAATCGCCGAGCACTCGCAACTTTTCCCACACCTGCAACCGCCGGCTCCGCGCCGAGGTAATGGAGCAGCGCGTATTTTTCCGAAACATCTTCGATGGCCACATCGTCCGCCACGATGTAGCGCTCCAGCCGGGCTAGCAGCCCTTCGCGCAAACCGCCTTCCGCATCGACATACAACGCGTCCTCCTGCGCCGTGATGACGATATCCGCGAAGAGCTTGCCTTTCGCGGTGGTCACGCAGGCCATTTGCGTCTGGCCGGGCGCCAGCTTTCGCACATCGCTCGTGACCTGCCCGTTCAAGTAGCGGACCCGATCCGGGCCGGTCAGCAGGAGCTGGGTGCGCCCGGAAAAATCCACCACTCCGCGCGTCAGACAATCGTGGTAAAGGGCAGCGTTCGCGGCACTCATGCCGGTCCCCACTAGCTTTGTGAACGTCCGACGAACCAACGGCGGACGAAGTTCACCGGCTTGCCTTCGGCTTTGCTCTCATCATCCTCGGGCTGGGTAGACTCGGCGGGTTTCGCTTCCGCGTCTTTTTCGACGTCGGTCACCATGGCCGCTGCCGGCTTCACGTCGGCAGCGCGTTCCTCGGTCTTCGGCGCGGGATGACGAGTCTCGTGCATGACCACACCGAGTTCGCGGCGCTGGCTGCTCACGTGCGCCAGCACGGCTTCGATGATTCGCGAAGCTTCCTCGTGGGGGACCATCTCGCGGACCGGACTTCCGTTCAGCGTGGTAATGGACTCCGCAGTCACCGAGATCGGCTCGGGCAGCACAGTGAAGGTCGGTTCCGCTACCACCAACGCAGACGCGGATACGGGCTCGGGCCCCAGGTCGGATGCGGTCTCGGAAAGCGTCACGCTCTCAGAAGGCAAGGCGGGCGGCTGCCCCCCGCCGCGTTGTGCAAGGACATGCTCGAGCGCCGGCAATTCGTCGAAGACTTCGGACGGCGTGTAATTCTTGAACAGGACCGAGTAATCCATCTCGCCCCAACCCTGGTTGAGCGCGCCATACATCACCCCCGCGGTCACCGTCGTGGCCGGGATCTCGATGTCGAGCGCATTGGCCATGTGAATGCCCAGCTGCACATCCTTGAACATGTGCTTGAGCGAGAAATGCGGATCGTAGTCGCCGCTCATCATCTTCGGCAGCTTGAGATCGATCACCCCCGAACGACAGGCGTTCTGCTCGAGGGCCGCGGTCAGTGTCTCGGGCTCCAGCCCGGCCTTTTGCACGATGGCCAGCGCCTCCGCCAGGACCTGCGAGGTGACCGCGGAAATCATATTCGTCACGACTTTGATCGTGGAAGCGTGGCCGACATCGCCCATGCGGACGATGCTCTTGGCGGTCGCCTCCAGGATCGGGCGCACCCGCACGAAAGCAGCTTCATCACCGCCCACATAGTAGACGAGCTCCTTCTTTTCCGCGGCGGCTTTGCTCCCGGTAAAGGGCGCGTCGAGGAATTGCGCGCCGCGAGCCTGCACGAGCTGTGCCGCTTCGAGCACGGCTTCGGGGCCGACGGTCGAACTGCAAATGATGACGTGCTTCGGCGTAATGGCCTCGGCCATCGCCTCGATGACATCGAAGAGCGCCTGGGCATCGGCGACGAAGATCTGGATGACTTCCGACGACTCGGCGATTTCCGCCGGGGAGCCGAGGAAATTCGGCGCCGGTTTGGCGCTCCGATTCCAGACGTAGACTTGAAAGCCGCCGGCTCGCAGCCCCGCAGCGACGCGGGTCCCGATGATGCCGAGGCCAATCACCCCTACATTTTTCCGAGCTTTGCGTGACATGAAGGTTGCTCGATAAACGCCACAAGCGGCGCGGTCGATTTCTGAATCTGGGCAAAAAAACCGGGGCGCATCAATTCCTTAATTCGCTGAACCCGTCTTCTTGCGCAACTGCCGCGTGGCGAAGAGCTCGCCGTGGGTCTTATTTCGCGGGGGCCGTGATCGCACCGGCTGCGGGTGCGGGTGCAGCGGCGGCGGCGGGCGGCTCGGGCAGGTTGATCTTCACTTCGGCCTTGTCGCGCACGCCTTTGATGACTTCTTCCACCGCGGCTTGCTTCTTCTGATTCTTCAGGAAGGCCAGGAGCTGCGGCTTCGCCTTTTCCAGCGTCACCGTCTCTGCGTCCTTGCGGTCGGTGACCTTGATCACGTGGAAACCGAAATCGCTGCGGACCGGATCGCTGATCTCGCCCTTCTTCATGGCAAAGGCGGCGTTCGAAAACTCCGGCACCATCGCTTCCTTGCGGAAGAAATCGAGGTCGCCTTTGTTTTCCTTGGCGCTCGGGTCCTCGGAAAGCTCCGTGGCCAGCTTGCCAAAGTCTTCACCCTTCTTCACGCGGTCGGCGATCGCCTGGGCGGCCTTCTTCTTCTCTTCGACCACTTCGGGCTTCGCGTCCTTGTCCACCTTCACCAGAATGTGGCTCGCGCGCACTTCCTCCGGTGTTTTGAAAGCTTCCGGGTGCTTCTTATAAAAGTCTTCGGCCTCCGCGTCGGTCACGTTCACCTTGTCCTTGACCTGCGAGTCGATCCAATGCTCTTCGGCCAAACGGTCGCGCAGGCCTTTCTTCACCTTGTCCAGTGTCTCGCCGGCGGCTTCGACCTGCTTCTTGAGCTCTGCTTCGGAACCGAAGTTGCCCTTGATGCGTTCCCACTGGGCATTTACTTCGTCGTCGGTCACCTTGGTGTCGGCCGACTTCTTGGCCAGAATCTTGTCGATGATGATTTCATCGAGCACCATGTGGTAGCCTTGGAGGCGCTGCTCCGCCGGGATCGCGTCCGGCGACATCTTGCGCGCGGCCAGCAGGTTGGCGAAAGCCTTCTCCAGTTCCTCCTTCTTGATCTCCGTGCCATCGACGACCGCCACCGTCTCCGGCAGGGTCAACGACTTGGCAGCCGGGGCTGCCTCGGTAGGAGCAGGTGCCGCGGGCTTCTTTTTGTCCGCCGCCAAAATGGTAGCGGGCGCCGCGAGGCAGAGGGAAAGAGCGATCGAGAGGGGGCCTTGGAGTTTCATGAAAGTCGGGGAAGCTGGCACGGGCGTTAGGGAATGGCGAGCGGTTATTTTTAGAAAGAAACAGGGGGATTTACCCTGTTTAGTTATCTTCCTTTTCCGCTCGTCGCCTAATGAGGATACACGGGAATCGCGCCCCGTAGGGCCATCAGGCGAGCGCCAGGAGGGCGGGGAAGCGAAATTCGGCCGGTTTTACCTTGGGAAATCAGTTCCCGTTTTTGTCCTTATCCTTGCCATCCTTCGAAGAATGGCCGCCGCCTGGGTGTTGCGAACCCTGCTGAGGCGGATTTCCCTGCGGCGGAGCCTGTCGCTGTTCGGTTTGTGAATTGCGCGGGGGCTCGGATTGCTGGCGTTGACGCTCGTGTTCCCGCTCCCGCCCCGCTTCCTGGGCACGCCGGGCGTCGTTATTCCGCTCCATTTGCTGCTGTTGCTGCTGTTGCTGTCCGCGCTGCTGTTGTTGCTCACGTTGTTGGAGGAGTTGCTGCTGCCGCTGGGCTTGTTGCTGTTGCTGCTCCCGCTGTTGCTGCATCTGTTCGCGTTGCTGCGGTTGGACCTGCTGCGGTTGCTGCCCACGTTGCTGTTGCTGCTCCCGCTGCTGCTGCTGCTCCCGCTGCTGCTGCATCTGTTCGCGTTGCTGCGGTTGGACCTGCTGCGGTTGGACCTGCTGCGGTTGGACCTGCTGCGGTTGCTGCCCACGTTGCTGTTGCTGCTGTTGCTGCTGTTCGTGCCGTTCCTGCCGGAGCTGTTGTTGCCGCTGTTGCTCGGCCTGATCCCGGGGCGCCTCCTGCTGCGGCCGCTGGTTCGGCATTTCGGCGCGCCTCTGCTGCGCGGCACGTTCCTGCTGCTGCTGGGCTTCCTCCGAACGCTCGCGGCCAATCGGCGCCGAAGGGGGCGTCACGCCGGGCGCCTTCTGCGGCCCTGGCTGGACCCGCGTCTCGGCATTGGGATTGAAAGGCTTGAGCAGCCCATTCGCACTCGGCCCCGCCGTTGGCGGCGGGAAATTCTGCGGGTGGCTGTGATCTCGGAATGGCGTCTCCGAACGATTCGCGGAGCTGGACGGTGTCCCGGGAGCGACTTCCGCGGAACGCGCCGTTGGCGCAGTCCCCGGCTGTCCTTTGCCAAACCGTTCATGACGGTCCGCGGTGGGCGACGCTGCATTCGGATCCGCTTTCGGCGGCACGACCTTCAATTCCGCTGCGGTGACATGGCGCGCGGGCGCGGTCTGTGGAGTCAATCCCTTCGCCTGGCGGCCGATCGCAGCGTGCAATTCACGCCGCACCTCCGGGTCTTTCACCATGTCCCAACCCTTCGTCACGCTGTCCCCTGCCAGCATGCGCTTCGCCCGCGAGCGGAATTCCGCGGGGTCCGTCGGCCGTAGCACCCGCGGCGCGGCGACAATGAGTTCGTTGCCCACCGTCTGCGCATTGAATCCCCCCCGGCCACCTGGCCCGCGATGATCGCGCCAGTGCGCCCCATCGAAGCGCGCATTCTGCACCAGCTTCAGCGCCGGAATAGGCCGTTCGGAGACGCGGCTGAGCACCTCGAAATTCGGGCCGCCATTGAAGATGACCGCTCCACCGTTGTACTTCGTGTTATAGCAGATGTTCGTCACATTCAGCGTGCTGCGGAAGATCACGACACTATCCGAACGGCGGCAGAGCACGCCCCGTAACACCGGCGCTCCGAAATCGCGGACCCGGCAGAAATTGTAGTACCCCGGCCCGATATCGCAGACGCTATCCACCCACACACTGATCCCGGTATCCTGCGCCCAACGCGCCTCCGGCGGCAGCGGCGCCCAGCCAACATAGTCATCATTGGACCGCCACGAAACCCAGGCCGGCGCCCAATCGTAGCCCGGCGTCCAGCACCAGCTGTCGTCATCCAGATGCAGCCAGCGACCGTAGTGATACACGATCCCGCCAAATTCTTCGTAGCTCACCCACGTCCAACCGGCATCGGTGTAAGCCCAGTAACCATCCGAATACGGCGCCCAATCCGGGTCCACATTCGTCGGCCGCCAACACAGACCGTAATCGCCGACTTGGATCCATTCCCCGTAAGGGGCGAGCGAGTCGTAGAAAAAGTCGAAGGACACCGCGTCATCCTGTGCGCGCACTCGCGACGGCATCGCCACCCCCGCGAAAATCAAAGCCGCCAGCAAAACCAAGAGCCGAAAAGTTTTCATGATGAGGATAATGCAGATGAGACAGGAACAGGCCGCGATTCATTCATGGGAATTGCGGTATCTTTCCCTAAATCGCTGCCGAGGGGAACGGTGGACTGGCGGGGAAAAGCAGAACACCCAACACCCAACATCCAACATCCAACATCCAATGGCGCAAGCGCGAGGCGATAGCTTGAGCAGTTGCGGCGCCCTCCCTGGCGTCGGATCCTCGCGGAAAAGCCCGTCGAAACCGGGACGGCCCACCACCACCCCGGCTATCGCAGTGCGCCTGCGTCATTGGATGTTGGGCGTTGGGTGTTGGATGTTGGATGTTGGATGTTCCTCCCCTACCCTTCCCCCCGTGAAACCCGTCTCCACCCTCACACTCCTCCTTCTCTTCTTCTGCCTCTCCCTCGTCCAAGCCGCGGACAACACGCCCCTCGTCGTCGGCATGGACCTCAGCTACCCGCCCTTCGAGACTCGTGACACCAAAGGCGCGCCCAGCGGCGTGAGCGTCGATCTTGCCTACGCGCTCGGCGCCTCGCTCCACCGCCCGGTGAAGATCGAAAACATCCCCTTCAGCGGCCTCATCCCCGCGCTCAAGACGAGCCGCATCGACCTGGTCATCTCCTCGATGACCGCCACCCCCGAGCGTGCGCAATCCATCGACTTCTCCGAACCGTATTTGAAGACCGGTCTCTGCCTGCTCGTCGGCGCGAAGAGCGATATCCAGTCCATCACCGACCTCGATCAAGTCGGTCGCACCGCCGCCGTCGTCAAAGGCACCACCGCCCACATCTATGCGACGCAGCATTTGAAACTGGCGCGCACTCTCGTCCTCGACCAACCCGCCTCGTGCGTCCTCGAAGTCGTCCAGGGCAAGGCCAACGCCTTTCTCTTCGACCAACTCTCCACCCTGCAAAACTGGCGCAAAAATCCCACTTCCACTCGCGCCATCCTCGCGCCTTTTCAATCCGAGGACTGGGCCATTGGCCTGCGCAAAGGCAACGACGCCTTGCGCGCCCAGGTCAACGAATTCCTCAAGGATTACAAAGCCAGAGGCGGCTTCGACAAACTCGGCGACAAATGGCTCAGCGAGCAAAAAGCCGAGTTCCAAAAACTCGGGGTGCCGTTTGTGTTTTAGGTTCACTGAGGCACCGGCAATGGGACGATCACCCGCACCTTGCCCGGGTCCTGCGGCGCAGGGCGCGGGTCGTGCCAGCGCTCCCGGGGAGGAGGCGCTTTCGCATCCAGCCACGTGCCAAGGCGCTGGCGCAACTCCACCAGTGAGTGGTGCGCCTCCACGCCAAAAAGCGAGTCGCCCGCATCGGCTTCGGATTTCTTTTTCACGACCGCCCGCATGCCCGGCTCGCCCAGCACCGCTGCGCCCACGGCATCGCGATCCTCGCCAGCGAGCGCGCAATACATCGTGAGATATTCCACGATTTGCTCCCCGGCGCGGAATGATTTCAAACGCAGGCTGGGAATGGGACCATCCGGCGTCGGATAGAAGAGCGAAAGCTCATCTGCCTTCGTCCACGCGCTTTCCGTACCAATCGTCTGCCAGGGCACCACGCCATCTGCCCCGAGGGCCCACGTCTCCACACACCAGGCAGCGGGCACGATATTCGGTGTGCCGATGCGATTCGCCGAGCCATACATGTAGACTTGGTTCCCAAGCCGGCGCGCCCGCCCGATGACCCGATCACGATAAGTACGCAGCACGCCACTGACGATTTCCGTATTGGTTACGCCGTCGAGGAGATCGCGTTGCCATTCCGGCCGCGAGATATCCGCGCGGAAGGCAAAGTGCACTGCCGGATTCACCCCAACTCCGCGCCAGAATTCCGTCCCGAATTTGCGCAGCGCCCAAAAGTCCTGTGTGTTCACCGGCTCATCGAAAATCCATGGCGCGCTGCACGCGTCCCAGCGATTTCCGCGGTCTCGTTTGAAGTAAATCTTGTTGTTGAGATAAAACTCGAAGACCGGCTCGGTCCATCTTTTCTCCGCGAAGTGTCGGGCGAATTGCGCCGCCGCATTGCGGAACTCAGCCCAGTAAGCGTCATCATAAGCACTTTCGATCCAGTAGCCGCCGCGGAAATGCCGTTCCTCGTCCATGGGCCAATTCTCATTCAGCGGCAGGTAAAAGGCTTCCACCGGCACCGGTCCGCGTGGCGTGCCGGCAAACGCGGAGCCGTCGAACAGCGGACTGTATTCCGCATCCCATGCGCGCCAGTCCCACTGGCCATTGGCCTCGATCTTCGGCGCAGCTTTCACCTTGCCGGTCCAGCCATAGGGCAGATGGTTCAAGGTGGTCCGATGATCGTGCGCCAGCCGATAGTAATCGCGCTCGTGTCCGGGCAGGCCGTAACAATTCATTTGCGGGATGAAGGACAGGCGGTCGGGCAGCGTGAAGTTCCAGACCTGCACGGTAAAACTGACGCGTTTGCCACCCACGTTGAGGATGGCCTCATGCAATCCTTTGCTCGCGTCGCGCGGGACAAAAATCTCCACGTAAGTGCCCGCGTTCTCCGACTCCGGCGCCCCCTTCCATCCCACGGGCACGAGCGGGTCGAACTTGCCTTCCATCTTCCGCATCGAAAACAGCGAGACCTGCAGCCCGCCGGGTTCCTCGACCACACTATTTGTGGACGGCGTCTCCAAATAAAACGCAATCGTCTCGTTGCGCGCCGCGAAGAAATTCAGCGAGGCGAGCGGTTCGCCAAATTCATCGTGTGCGGCGAACAGCGGCGCATGCGGCGTGCGTGTGGACGGAGTTGAAAGCTCGGGCAACTTCGCGACGCCGCGGTTCGGCGACAGCGGCGGTGAAGGACGCGGCGCCAATAATGGCGCATGGTCATCCAGCCAAAGCACAAAATACGGCGCGGTTTTGTGCGAGCTGTCCCGGCTGGCAAGGAAGCGATTGGGAAACTGCCGGTATTCGATGGTCTCACCGTGCCGCGTGTATTCGTTGCCCACGTCGTCCATCACACAAAAGCCGTAGCTGCCACCATCGAGTCTTGCCTGCACGACTTCCGGCGCGACCGGAATGACCTGCCAGCCATCCGCATCCCTGGGCGTTGGATCGCCAAATCCCCAAAGTGATCCTCCCGCGCCATTAATCGAGCCGGTGATATCCACATCGCGCCAGCGCTGCTGGTCGGTCCGTGCCCAGGCAAAACAACTCGCGCCCGGCACACGCGCGTAGCCGGTGCCACTGCCCTCGCCCCATTCTTCCGCGACACTCGACACCGTGGTGCGCCCGAGCGATTCCGCGCCTTCCGCATGCACATGCAATTCCGCGCGCACCACGCGTTTGCCCCGTAGCGGCGCCGGATCAAAATCGATGAGGAAAAATTCCTGGGTGCCTTTGAGCTTGAGCTTCGGCGAGGCTCCATTGTTTCCCTCACGTTCCTTTTCGTAAGACGAAATCCACAGGTCTCGCGACACCTCCACGCGAGTGGGTGAAAGTTGACGCTCCGCCGCAAAGGCAAACGGTGCGAGCGCCACGAGCAGAAGCAAGCCGACGGATTTCATGGGAGAGCGCGGAGTCTAACATGTTCGCTGTGTGCGGCAGCTTTAAAACGCCGCGCAGCAGAAGGAAGAATGTTTGCCCACAGATCACGGATGACACGGATTGGAGAACCCGCGGCGAAGCCCCATCACTCCAGGCGCGAAGTTCTCCGCGATCCTGCGCACCGTGCCAAAAGCGCAACACCTCAACAGTTCGAGTCACATCGTCCTGGCCTCAGCGTTTCAAAATTCACCGTCGGAAGTCTTCGCACGGCCAGCAAGCGGGGCGGTTGTCTTTTCACGGGGTGCCCGCTACGACTCAGTGTCATCAATGTCCTCTGAAACTGTCCAAGCACGTCGTTTTCTCATCTGGACGGCGTTGTTGTTTTCGGGGTTGGCCTTCGCCGTTTCCTGGTGGCACTGGTGGACCTTTCAATACGGCACCTTCGATCTCGCCTTTTATGTGCAGGCGCTCTGGCTGGCTTTGCGCGGGAAGTGGATGGTCTCGCTGCTCAATGTGCCGTTGATGGGCAATCACGCGGAGCCGATCGTCTTTCTGCTCACCCCGCTTTTCGCCATCTGGCCGCATCCGATGATGTTTGTCGCGGTGCAGACGCTGGCCTTTGCCAGCATGCCGTTCACCGCGTGGCGGATCGGGAAGCGGCTCCAACTGCAACCGGCCGCGGCGCTGCTCCTCGCGCTGGCCACACTGGTCACGCCGGCGACGTTTTCCATCGCGATCTACGAGTTTCATCCCGAGGCTCTGGCCGCGCCGTTGCTGCTGCTGCTCATCGAGGCCCGGCTGGCGGGACGCTACCGGTGGTTCTGGGTATGGTTCATCGCCGTGCTCGGCGTGAAGGAAAACATGGCGCCGTTGCTGGCGATGTATTGCGGGGTGATGGCGCTTCTCGAGTGGAGGGAGAGGCGGAAGGCGAATCCATCCGCGACAGAAAACTCGTTCGAAAGCCGGAGCGCTCTCGACACCGAGCTGGAGGGCACCGCGCCGTCGGTGCTGGGGGAAACCTCCCGCTCCAGCACCGACGGCGCGGTGCTCGCCAGCTCCGTGTCGAAGGCGCGTTCTATTAGACATTCAAAATCGCAGCTTCGCTGGAATATCCTCCCCGCGCTGCTCGCCATGGCGTGGCTGTTGATTTACGGCAAGGTGATCAGCCCGGCGCTCAATGCGGGTAACGTGGATTACATCCAGCTTTACGGACACCTCGGCAGTTCGCCGGGCGATATCATCCACAAATTCTTCACCGAACCGCATCGCGTTTTCGGCGCGCTGCACACGGCGCTCACCCAGGGCAATATGTTGCCCGCGCTGCTGTTGCCGCTGTTGCTTTTACCGTTGCTGCGTCCGCGCTGGTTTGTGGTCGCCGCGCCGTTGCTCCTGCAGCACATGCTCTCGTATCGCTACTCGGAATGGTCGCTGGGGGCGCATTATCCGGCGCCATTCATCCCGCTGTTCTGGGTCGCGGCGGCGGAGGCGCTCTCAGTTTACAAATCCAAACGCATCCCTACTATCGCGATAGACGCCCTAGTATTCTTCGTGGCGCCGTTCCTGGTTCTTCTTGTGCTCATCGCGCCTCGACTAAATGGCGAGCTTCTAAATTTATTTGCGTCACACTCGCCGCCAATGTGGCTGAGCACTGCGTTGCTTGCGGCAGCCCTGATAGTCGCTCTCACCGCCACTGCGAAATTGCTTTGGAGGTTTCGTTCTCAAGCATTTTTGGCCTCTCTCATTCTGCTGGCCTGCGCGGTTGCCCATTTCCGATTCGGCCCTGCGCATGAGCTGGTGCAGGAGATCCCCGGAATGAGCGCGATGCTCGAGGAGCGCGAATGGAAGGCGCAGATGCTCGCGGATATTCCCGACAATGCCTCGGTTACCGCTGGACTCGGCTTTCTCTCTCATCTCGCCCAGCGCGAGAACATCATTTCGCTGCATCACATCCTGAAAGGGCTAAAGACGCTGAGCACCACCACCTACACGCCGCCGCCGCCGGGCGATGTGGTGGTCATCGATTACGCGGACACGCTCACCTTCAATACCTTCGCCGGTTATTACCACCCTTGGAGTCATGTCGATGCCACGCACTCGATTCCGTCGAGCGATCGCTTGCTGAACGATTATCTGCGGCAGGCGCACTGGCACACGCAGTCACGCAACGCAGTGGCGGTGCTGCGGCGCGGCGCCGTGTCGCTGCCGTTGCTACCGGGCACTCCGCTGAAGATCGATGACCAGACCACGATCGAGTCGTTCCAAATCACGAAACGATTGCCCGGGGCGTGGAAGATCCAGATGACCTGGAATTTCACCGGCGAACGGCGGCAGTTTCCGTGGATGGTGCTGGTGCTCTCCGATGGCAAGCGGCTGTATCCGATCCTCAAAGGCATCTGCGCGCCGGAAGTGGGCGAAGGGCGTCATATCGAGGAGTGGAACGCGGTGTTTCCCAATTGGATGCACGCGGGCTATCACGCGGCGTTCGCGGAGTTCTACAACGGCAACGAAGCGGCCTGGCACAAGAAGCTGCCGCCGCATGATCAGACCTACATGATCACCCTGCTGGATCTCGGCAGCGCGGAGATCAAGCCAGGGGATTTTTCCTCGCCGGAGAAGGCGGGGAAATAGATTGCTTCCACGAGGGGATTACGACCCTCGCCGCGCTTCCGCGGCGAGGAGCTGCGCTTTGTGCAGAGCGGCGGCGGCTTCGGCTTTCCTCCCGAGTTTAGCGAGAATGGCGGCGAGTTCGGCGTAATGTTTCGGCTGGCCGGGATCGCGGTCCATCGCTTGCAACTGCACCTCGAGCGCCTCGTCGGAATGGCCAACGGAATTTTCGATTTCCGCCACGCCGGCCAGCGCGCGGCCGTCATAGATATCGAGACGGCTTGCGGCGCGCAGGGCGCGGATCGCGGCGTCCGGCTGACCGGCGGCAAAGCGGAGCGCGCCGAGCGTAACGTGGGAATCGTAGTGCCACCAATGTTTCGCGGCGAAGTCCTCCACCAACGGGATCGCCGCGGCGGGGCCGGACGTCTCGCGCAACAGCTCGGCTTCGCCCTTGATCAACTCCCACGTATCCGGAAAACGTCCGCGGGCTTCGTGCAAAATGCCCAGCGCTTCGTCGGGATGGCCGGCATCGCGGCGCAGTTGCGCGAGTTGCAGTGCGGCCGTCCAGGTACGCGGATACTGGCGCGCGACCTGGTCCGCCTGCTGATGGGTGGCGCCGAGCAGCGCTTCGGCTTCCGCTTTCCTGCCCTGACGCGAAAGGCAGATGCCGAGATTCAGGCGCGCGGGCGCGTATTCCGGAAACTGGACGATCATTTTGCGAAGGATCTGCTCCTGCTTTTGCAATTCGCCGCGCTGCCCGTAGATGCCGGCCAGAGCGCTGAGGATGCGCGGGGTGGCGCCGCCATCGGCAATGGTGCGCGCGCAGAAGGTCTCCGCATCCACCCAATCGCCGGCGCGAATCGTGGTGCGTACGCCGAGCGCGACGATGGCCACGACCGCAACCCAGGCGGCGATCCGGTGGACACGCGGCGGCAATTCCAGGACGACGCCGGCGAGGAAGATGAGGAAACCGATGCTCGCGAGATAGATCCAGTGCTCGGCGACTTCGGCATTGAGGGGGAAGAGATTGGAGATAGGCAGGAACGCGAGGGCAAACCATACGGCGCCGAAGATTCGCCAGCGCCGGCCGGGGCCGGCCTTCAGGCAACCGGCGAGAGCGCCAAACAGGGCGAGCAAGCCAATGATCGAGAGATACTCGTAGTGCGAGTGATCACGCCACGTGGTGACACTACGGTAGATCGCGGGATTCGAGATGGAGCGCTCCATATAGAGCTTCGCGGGGAAAAAGATGAGACCGGTATAATCGCCCAGGGCGCGGAACATGAGCAGCACGCGTTCGGCCCAAGGCGCTGGCGGGCCGTCTTCCATTGGCGCGCGATAGCCGGGCAGCGAATGCAACAGCGCGTAGCACGCGAAAACCGCGACCGCTCCACCGAGGACGGTCCATTTGGTTCTCCATGGCCGCTCGCGATCAAAGGCAAACAAATGGACGAGGAGCAAGAGCAGCCAGACGAGGGCGATTTCCTTCGAGCACAGGCCGATGAGCAGCGAGACGGCGCTGAGCAGTGCCAGTGTGGCTTTTTTCCACGCGGGCAGGTCCGGCTCCATCGCCTTCCACAAAAGCAACCAGGCGCTGAGGGAGAACAGGGCGGCGAGGCTGTCGGCGCGACCGGAGATGTAAGCGACCGCGGCATTGTGAATCGGATGCACGACCCAGATGAGCGCAAGCAGGAGCGCGGCGGCAGCGCAGCCCGGACGCTGGCCGGCGGCGGTCTTCGGCATCAGGCCTGGCAATAGGCGACGTAGGAGCAGGAAGAGCAGGAAGCCGCTGAGGCTGTGGATGAGGATATTGGTGCAGTGATAGCCGAAGGGGCTGCCGCGCCAGATCCAGTAATCCAGCATGTAGGACCAATTCTGCACCGGCCGGTAGTAGGTGGAGAAGGATTCGAAGAAGAGGTAGTGCCGGAAGACCTCGAGTCCGAAGACGGGACTGCGGAAGAAAGGATTTTCCCGGACGAGATAGTAGTCGTCCCAGACGAAGGTGCCACTCAGCGCCGGTGCATAGACCGCGAAACCGGCGGCGACATACAGGAAGAGAGCCACCCACGGGCGCGCGAGCCGGTCGAGGAATGATTCGCGGACAGGAGAGGCGGAAGAGGATGACATGGGTGACCAACGTGAATTTGCACGGCGCGAGTGCGGATTGGAGAGAAAAATCGGACGGGCCGACGTGGGCAGAACACACTGCAGCTTTTTGCAGGGTATCTGTGGGATAGTTTCATTCCGGATGGCGACCGCTGCGGCTCTCCGGTTTCCGCAATCCCTCACCTCAAAAAGATTCAGCCGCCCGACCTGCGAACAGGTGGGCGGCTGAAGGGAGAGAATTCTACGCTAAGCTAAATGGCTCAGGGATAGAAGGGCGACCAGAAGTCGAGCGGGGCCACGTCGGACAGCTTGCCGTAGGTCGTCGAGCTGAGCTTGGGCAGGTTGTCGACCGAGAAGGTACCACCGCTGAACTGGCTGTTCAGGAGGTCGGTGCCACCGGAATTGTAGAGGACCGAACCGGTCTTCAGGTACTTCTGGATGTCGGTCCAGGCGACGGTGTCGCCAGAGGACTTGTTGTTTTCGATCGCGTATTGGTCGATCGCCGAGTCAATGATGCGGAGGTCTTCCAGGATGCGGGTGGCCTGCGAACGCTTGCGAGCGCGCAGGAAGTTCGGCACCGCGATCGCCGCAAGGAGGGCGATGATCGCGACGACGATCATAATTTCCACGAGAGTGAAACCCGCGCGACGTTTATGGAGGTGGATTTGCATGGTGATGGATTGGTTTTCGATTACGTGGTGTTACGCGCTAATGGTTGTGTAGCGTACCTCATTACAGCATTCACCTTGCCAGCGTACGCCTCTTTCGCGGGGAATCTTACACTTACTTGCTCCCTTCGTGTAAAAGGGCATCCGCGTTCCAAATCGAGATAGTGTTGTTCGAATTCAAAATCACGAGGGTATGCCCGCCCTCACCGAAGGCGACCTGGATGGTGCGGCCGTTATGCGTTTCCACCCGGACGAGCTTTTTGTAGGTGTTCATGTCCCAAAGATAAAAGCCGGCCCAAGGGGCGGCGTTGTCGGCGGCACACACCGCCAGATATTTCGAATCGCCGGAGAATGCTTTCGCGCCCGGCCGCTTGAGAGCAGTGTCCGGTTCTTGGCTGATGGGCAGGACGGCTTCGACCTTGCCCTCCGGCAGCGAGCACAGGTTCATGTCGCCCTTCGAGATCTCGTAGGCACACCATTTCCCGTCCGGCGAAAAAGCCGCGATTCCGCTGCCGGGTGGGGATGGCTCGGTCAGAAACGAATCTGGATTCAACTTATAAACGCGCAAATTCAATCCAGCACGGAAAAGAACCCAATCGCCGCCGGGCGCGAGCTTGACGGAAGAGAGGCAGTCCGTTGCGCCCAAGCCATCCAATGTCACCTCCCGGATTTTTGGAGCCCGCAGGGTGGGATCGGGATCAATGTCGAGCAACCAAGCGCGCTTCTGCCGTACGGCCATCGCGAGGCGGCCATCGGGGGTAAAATCGATTCCAAAGGCGAGGAGGCGGTTCGGCAGTTCGTTCCATTTGAGGAAGACCGATTTCCGTGCGCTGGTGGCTGAGCCATTAACGCCGGCCGCGACTCCCTCCAGATCCCACGCCCACATCTCCTTGCCGTCGCCGCAGATGAGATAACGGTCGTTGGGATGAAACTGCAGCATCTCGATGCAGAGGCTTTCGTCGGGACGAGAAAATCGTGCGACCAAGTGGCCGTCTCTCGCATCCCAGATATAAACCGCGGCACAGTCGGTAGCCGCTAGCAGCGAGCCCTTGCGCTGGACCGTCAATTTGGATAGCGAGTTGCTGAAGAGACTGCGGTTTTCGGTCTGCTCCCACGTTTCCGTGGAGACGAGGCGCAATCTCGATCCGTCCACCAGGAGGAGCAGTTTGCCATCGGGGGAGAAATGAATCTGCTCCGCACCGACGGTTAGTTTCTCAATCAATTCGCCGGTTACGGTATTGTAGATGCGGCACGCGGCGGAACTGGCCACGGCGATACGTTGCCCGTCTGCGGAAAATTCACCCTGCCGCAGCATTTCGAAGCCATCTCCTGAATCGGAGGCTAGTTTCTCCGGCGATTTCTTGTTGGCGAGGCGGAAGGTGGTAAAGACCCAATTCGACACACAGAGCACAGCATCTCCGCGAGGACTGAAAACTGGGCTTTGGCCTTCCAAGTGCTCGTCCTGCCCGGCGAGAAAGTCCTCGGTCACTTCCTTTTTTGATTCGGTATCGACGACGACCACCGCATGCGATGCGTTCTCGAAACCCAACATAAGATACTTGCCCTGGGCGAATTGCATGTTTACTCGCCCGATGGTGCTTTGCTCCGGCGAAATCGGAATATCCGCCGTCACCTTGGCGGAGGCTGTGTCCACTAATTGGAGATAGGACCTTGGCAGGACGAGCTTCGGCTCGTTCGCCCGGGGAACAGCGATACCCTTGGTGTACAACACGGCGGCCTGCGAACCGTCGGCGGAGATGGCCACGCTTCTTACCTGATTTGGGATGAATACCTCCCAGAGTTTTTCCATGCTCGGGAACTTCCAACCGTACAGGCGCTGCTTGGGGAGCTTTTCCTCAGTGCTGATGAAGACGTCCCCTCGTGCGGAAAGTGCCCATCTATCGCTGTCCGTGATGAGTTCTCTTTCCGCCAACCCGGTCTGGGCATTGATCTGAGCAACGCGCGGTTGGTTCTTGAGGTTGGCCAGGATCCATTTTCCATCCGGCGACCACTCTACTTTGGAGGCCTGAGCCCGCAGGCAATAGGCAGAATCTCCGATCATGGTGCGGATGCGTGGATCTGCCGCTACCGGATCAATGATGGACATCGTTTCCGCGCCGGCGAGATGCACTAAACACATTTGCCACGCGACCAGGATCGCGAACTGAAACCATCGCTGCGCCATAAATATTTTCATGAAATGCTGAGGTCCTGTAGCATGGGTCTCGGGGGTATTCCCAATCAATGTCAACGTTTCCCATGCCGATTGCCCGCCCGTCTTGGAGAGGGGCGCTCTTCTCCGTGCCACTGGCTTGCCTGGCCCTCCACTCCGCGCGAGGAGAAGACAACCCGACGGCTCGGGCCCTGGAGTTCGGCGACGCCTGCCGGCGTAGCGATCAGGCGGAAGTGGAACAGACCTTTAAAAATGGGGCCATCGACGTGAATGCCGGCAATGCCAAAACGGGCGATACCGCTTTGCATTGGGCTGTGCGCGGTCCGGCGAGTAAGGGAGCGGCCCGGCGGGCGATCGTCGCGTTGCTTCTGGAGCACGGCGCCAATCCCAATGCGCTCAACCGCGAGCTGGAAACGCCGCTGTATTGTGCGATCGCGGCGAAAGCGGACGAGGCGTTGCTGACGCTGCTCCTCGATCACGGGGCCGACATCAATGCCGAAGCATTGAGTCGGTGGCATCCATCGCCTCGGCATCGCGGAGCGCCCATTCACCAGGCGGCCGCAGCGCTCGATGTGCCGATCCTCAAGTTCCTGCTCGCCCACAAAGCGAATGTCTCGACGACTTACAACCTAAATGCCGATAGCGCGCTCATGGCCATTTTCGGCTCCAGTGTGGAAGGTGACATTCGTGATCAGGATTTCACTTCCGAAAAGTCGCGGGGAGCGGCTGCTCAGATCATGACACTGCTCCTCGATGCCGGTGCGGATGTTCAATACAGGAATAAATTGGGTCAGACTGCGTTGCATTGGGCGGCGCGGGGGAATCATCTACAGTGCATTCGGGAATTGTTGAGTCGCGGGGCAGATCCGACGGCACTCAGTGAGGACGGGCGTTGCGCGCTGCACTTTGCGGCGGCCAATGCCAAATATCACGATCGGCGAGTATTTGAGGCACTCCTCTCCAACAAAAAGCTCTCGATCAATCAACGCGATGAGAAGGGCGATACGCCGCTGCATGTGGCCGTTCGCGCTCAAAACGGCGATGCGATCGAGAGTCTCCTCTTGCTGGGTGCGGAAACGGGTATTCCAAACAAACAGCATCAGATTCCTCTGGATCTGCCCGAAGCCAGCGCACTGAAGGAATCCATTCGGGACATGCTCGAGCGTTATACCACCCGTCCCGAGACGGAGCCACCGCTTGGAACGCCGCCGATTCAGATCGTTCCGCGCCGCCCGCGGCCCCAAGCACGCAACGGGAGTGATGCGGCGTCCGCCTTGCGGAGCTGAGGAAACGAGGCGACGACGGCAAAAGAGCGCCTCCGAGTCAGCTATTTCTTCCTATCCACTCCGAGCCTGCCGCTCGACTCAAAGCCCCCCCGTCGCAAAAGAAAACGCGCCATGGCTGGAAAGCCATGGCGCGATTTGAATCGAGCTGTCGCGAGTTATTTGGCTGCGCCGGAGGCCAGCGGCTGGCCTTCAGTGACCTTCACATTGCGGATTTGCACGGTATCCGCGGCGGCGAACCACCAGCGGACCTTGGGCGTGGCGAGATAGTCGTGCTGCGCGGTGAGCTCCTGGCCATCGAGGCGCGCGGCGATCTTATCGCCAGCGTATTCGACATGCAGCTTGTGCCACGCGTCGGGTTTCAGGTCCACAGCGGTTTCTTGCAGGGTGTGGCTGGGGGTCTTGCCTTTCACTTCGGTCGAGTCCTCGGCAATCTTGAAGCTCTTCGGCCCAATGATCACGCGGCCGACGTGCTTCTGCGCGTCGCAGCCGACGAGGAAGGATTTGCCGTTGTTGAATTGAAATTCGCATTCCCAGATGAGCGGCGTCGGGCCGGTCTTAAGATGGAGGACGGGGATGTGCTTTTCGTCGGGGATGTTCGTCACCTTCAGCACGCCATCGGCCGGCTCCCACTTGCCCTTGGCCACGGACCATTCCGGACCGAGCGGCTGTTTCAAATCGGGAGCACTGATGACTTTGCCGGGATGGTTGAGCAGGGGCTTGGCGTCTTCGGCCGAGAGCGGCAGGACGAGGACGCTGAGCAAAGCGGCGAGGGAGAGGAGGGATTTCATGAGGATGTGAGGGGATAACTCGCGGAGAGGGGATTTATTGGGGAATGCGGAAGTCGAATGACGAATGACGAATGATCCGACGCGGGAACGAATGCGCGATTGCCATCGCCCGCGGTTGGAGCCGACAATCTGTGACCGTCCATTAGCGATCTGCTATTCGGCATTCCGCATTCGTCATTCGTCATTCCCCCCTCTCCCCATGAAACTGCTCCTCCTCCTCGCCTCCCTCCTCGTTCCATTTTCTCTCCGCGCCGCGGAAGGGGAGTCGCACCTCCTCTACGTCGCCACACCGGGCATTCGCAACGACCTCTCTTGGGGCGGTCACGGCGTGCTCGTGTTCGACATGGATCACGAGCACCGCTTTGTCCGCCGGATTCCCTTCGGCGGAATCGATGAAAAAGGCGTGCCCCGCAATGTCAAAGGCATCTGCGCCCACGCCGCGACGAAGCGGCTTTTCATCTCCACCACCCACACGCTCTCCTGCCTCGATCTCGTGACGGATCAAGTGCTGTGGGAAAAACCCTACCAAGGTGGCTGCGATCGCATGTCCATCACGCACGATGGCAAAGACATCTATCTCCCGTCGTTTGAGAAAGATTTCTGGAACGTCGTCGACGCCGCCACGGGCGACATCGTGAAGCATCTCGATACGCCGAACGCCGGCGCGCACAACACCATCGTCGACGCCACCGGCCAGCATGCGTATCTCGCGGGTTTGCACTCCCCGCTGCTGCGCGTCGTCGATACCGTCACCCGCCAGATCGTCAAGGAAGTCGGGCCATTTGCCTCCGCCATCCGGCCCTACACCGTGAATGGCAAGGGCAGTCTCTGCTTCGTGAATATCAACGGATTGCTCGGGTTTGAGATCGGCGATCTCGTCACCGGCAAGAAACTGTATCGCGTGGAGGTGCAGGGCTTTTCCATGGGCCTGGTCAAGCGGCACGGTTGCCCGAGCCACGGCATCGGCCTCACGCCGGACGAACGCGAACTCTGGGTCTGCGATGGGCACAACAAGCGCATGCATTATTTCGATGCCACGGTCATGCCGCCGAAACAACTCGGCAGCATCGAGGTGCGCGACGATCCCGGCTGGATCACCTTCAGCATCGATGGGAAGTACGCGTATCCCTCGAGCGGCGAAGTCGTCGACGTCGCCACCCATCGCGTCCTGACCACGCTCGAGGATGAACAAGGCCATCACGTGGCCAGCGAGAAATTGCTGGAGATCGATTTTGTGAAGGGGCAACCGGTGCGGAACGGCGACCAGTTCGGCCTCGGGCGCGTGCCCTAGGTGAGTTCAGCATGCCGTACTTTTTGAAGTGCAGCGAGCGCATCGGCCCGGCAACCTTCCCGCTCCTCCCATGAAACTCTCCGTTCTCCTTTCCGGACTGTGCATCTTCGCGGCGGCCGCCCTGGCCGACGACACCGTCACGCTCCCCGGCACGCAACCACTCACCTGGACAGGTGATCTCTCGGCCAAAATGCACGAGGCCGCCCTCCGGGACATGGATAAGCGCATCGAAGACTCCTCCGCGCAGCGGGCAAAATACTGGCCGCACCAAGCGGTGACGGATTCACTGCGTGCCGATTTCCGCAAGCTGCTGAACGTGCCGGTCATCAAGGAACCCGTGCAGATGGAGCGTTTCGGGGACGATGCGAATCCGGCGGCCTTCAGCCAGGATGCCTCGCCCGGCTTGGTCGCGGAAACGCCGGGCTATCGCGTGTGGCAAGTGCGCTGGCAGGCCACCGAAGACATCCACGCGGAAGGGCTCCTGCTCGTGCCCCGCGAAAAACCGCGCGCCTACATCATCGCCCTGCCGGATGCCGATCAGACACCCGAACAACTTTGTGGTTTGGCCGCGGGCGTGCCGCCGGAATCGCAGTTCGCCCGGCGCCTCGCGGAAAATGGCTTCGGCGTCATCGTGCCGATGCTGATCGACCGCAGCGACGCGGGTTCCAATACCCCATGGATCGATGCGAAGACGAACGAGCCGCATCGGGAATGGATTTATCGCCAGGCGTACATGATGGGCGAACACATCATCGGCTACGAGATAGCCAAAGTCCTCGCTGCAGCGAAATGGGCCAGCGCCCAGGGTGTCCCCGTGGGAGCGGTGGGTTACGGCGAGGGTGGTCTCGTCGCTTTCTATAGTGCCGCGTCGGCCGGGCAGGGCGGGGAGTTGATCAAGGCCACGATGGTCAGCGGCTATTTCAAGTCGCGGCAGCACACCTGGGAGGAGCCGATCTATCGCAACGTGTGGGGACTGCTGAAGGAATTCGGCGACGCCGAGATCGCCGCGCTCATCGCACCGCGCGGCCTGGTCGTGGAATACAGCGACGAACCGCCGGTGAAGGGCCCGCCGGCGGCGCAAGCGGGAATGAAGAACTGTGCCGCGCCGGGCAAGCTGACCACGCCGTCGTGGGAAGACGTCCAGGCGGAGTTTAAACGCATCGGCGATCTCGTCCCCGGGCACACTCAGCCCCGCCGAATCGTCGCCGATGGCGGAGGCTACACGGTCCAGATGGGCTCCGAATCGGCTCTGAAGGAATTGGTCAAGATGCTGGGCACGCCGGTGGATCCGGAAATGAAGCTTTCCGGCGCTATCTTACACGACTTGCGCCAGGGTTTCGACCCGGCGACGCGCCAACTGCGCCAGGTGAAAGAACTCGAGGCCCACGTGCAGGGGTTGGTCCATCACTCCGGTTGGGTGCGCGACCATCTGTGGCTCTCCCAGTTGTTGCCCGAGTATCAGAACGAAGCCTGGACGCTGGCCTACGGCTTCGAACCTCTCTCGCCCGAGCGGCCGCTGCCGATTACCGCGAAGATGCGCGATGTCTTTTGGCGGGACGTCATCGGCAAGATCGACGATCCGCTGCCGCCTCCGAATCCGCGCACGCGCAAGATTTACGATGAGCCGAAGTGGACGGGGTACGAGGTCGTGGTCGATGTCGGCGGTGAAGGTTTCGCCTGGGGCATCCTGTGTGTGCCGAAGGACTTGAAACCCGGCGAACGACGCCCGGTGGTGGTTTGCCAGCACGGGCGGCATGGCATCCCGCAGGATACGATCACGGGCGACAAACCGGCCTATCGCAACTTCGCCGCACGACTCGCGGAACAAGGATTCATCACGTTTGCGCCGCACAATCTGTATCAGAAGGAAGCGTATTACCGGACGCTTTCGCGCAAGGGCAACACCATCGGTCTGTCAATGTTCTCGGTCATCATCCGGCATCATCAGCAATGGCTGAATTGGCTGGGCTCGCTGCCGTTTGTGGATGCGCAGCGCATTGGCTTTTACGGGCTCAGTTACGGCGGGGAATCGGCGGTGCGCATCCCAACGGTGCTCGAAGGCTATTGCCTGTCGATCTGTTCGGGCGATTTCAATGACTGGCCGCGCAAGGTGGCGTCGACCGATGACAAACACAGCTTCATGTTCACCGACGAGTGGGAAATGCCCTACTTCAACATGGGCAATACCTTTAGCTACGCGGAACTCACCTACCTGATGTTCCCGCGGCCGTTCATGGCGGAGCGCGGACATCACGACCAGGTCGCGCCGGATCCCTGGGTTGCTTCCGAGTTTGCCAAGACGCGTTGGTTCTATGATCAATTCGGCCTTGGCGATCGCGCGGCGATCGAGTTCTTCAACGGCGGCCATACCATCCATGGGCAGGGAACGTTTGAGTTTCTGCACAAGTATCTGAACTGGCCGGAGACGAAGTAGTAACCGTGCGCCCATCCCTTTTTATGAAACTCCCCGCCATCCTTTTCACCGCCCTCCTCGCCATCAGCGTCCGCGCCGAGGATCTGCCTGCGACCCTCATGACCAAGCCGGGCAAGCTGCTCGTCAGCGAAGATTTCACCAAGCCGCTGCCGCCGCCCGAAGGCAGCACCGCGGCGTTTGCCAGTGGCTTCAAAGGCTGGCGTTGCAATGTGGTGCCGCGGGGCGGGCACTGGGAAGTGATCGATGGTATGTTCCGGGGAACGGAAAACCCGGAGATGCATCACCCGGCCACGGCGTCGATCGGGTTTGATTTCAAGGACGTGGTCATCAGTTGCGAAGTCCGGATGCACAACGTCCCGCTCGACGGACGCAAGAACCGCTCCTTCGCCATTCGCACCACGGATAACAAGGATTACGTCTGCAGCATTCTCCTGAACGAAACCGGGATGCGCATTCAGAAGGACGACAACGACCACGCCGGGCCCGATGTCGCCGTGCCGCTCGGCGCGCTGAAGACGCCGATCCCGCTCGATGAATGGCAGAAGATCACGTTTGAGATTCTCGGGGACGAAATGGTCGGCACGTTGAATGGGAAGAGCCTCACCGGCGAGCACCCACTCATCGGGGAGCAGAAGCGCAGCGTGATGTTTGTCTCCGGCGTGGAAGGTGCGGTGCGGCACCTCCGCGTGTGGGAGGCGTTGCCGAATCCCGATTGGGCGAAGAACAAGCTGACCCTCCCGCCCGCATTGAATAAGAAAAACTGAATTTCCATTCAGCTTAAGCACCTTGGAGGAAACAGACTTTCGCTCGCCATTCGGCAAACACTGCGTATTGTGCGCGCCGACATGCCGCTCGACCTGAAGAGCCTCATCACCGCTCGCCTGGGTGAAAACTACAAACTGCACGAGAAGCACCTGAACCCCACTCTGGTGCGGGTGCAGCAGATTATCGGTTTTAACCAAGTCTACGCCCGGGCGCAGGGCGCGTATCTCTACGATCTCGACGAGCGCGACTACCTCGACTTTCTCAGCGGTTACAGCGTGTTTAATATCGGCCGCAACCATCCGGTCGTCCGGAAGGCCATCACCGACGTGTTGGACATGGACCTGCCGAACATGGTGCAGATGGATTGCTCGCTGCTCAGCGGTTTGCTCGCCGAGGCGCTGCTCAAGAAACTGCCGCCGCATCTCGACGCCGTTTTCTTCTGCAACTCCGGCGCGGAGTCCAATGAAGGCGCGATCAAATTTGCCCGGGCCGCCACGGGGCGCTCGGGACTCGTCTCGCTGCACAGCTCCTTCCATGGTCTTTCGAATGGCGCGTTGTCGGTCATGGGCGACGAACATTTCCGCGAAGGTTTCGGGCCGCTGCTCGACAATTGCGTGCGGGTGAAGATGGGCGATCTCGCCGAACTCGAGCAACACCTCTCGCGCAAGGATGTCGCGGCATTCATCGTCGAGCCGGTGCAGGGCAAGGGCGTCAATTATCCGACGGACGACTACTATCGCGAAGCGCAGAAGCTCTGCCGCAAGTACGGCACACTGCTCGTTTGCGATGAAGTGCAGACCGGTCTGGGGCGCACTGGCAAGTGGTGGGGCTTCGAGCACTGGGGATTGGAGCCGGATATCATCACCGTCGCGAAATCGTTGAGCGGCGGCTATGTGCCGGTGGCGGCGGTGGTCGCGCGACGCTCGATTTACCAGAAAGTATTCAGCCGTCTGGATCGTTGCGTGGTGCACTCCTCGACTTTCGGCCGCAACAACCTCGCCATGGCTTGCGGTCTGGCGACGTTGCAGGTGCTCGAGGATGAACGCCTCGTGGAGCGCGCGCAGGAAATGGGCGCGAAGCTCGTCGCCCGGATCGAGGAGCTGAAGAAGAAGCATTCGCTCATCAAGCAGGTGCGAGGGAAAGGCTTGATGATCGCCATCGAGTTTCACGAGCCGAGCGAGTTGTCCGCGCGCATGGGCTGGAAGCTATTGCACAAGGTCGAGCGCGAGCTCTTTGCGCAGATGCTCGTGACGTCGCTTTTCCAGCGGCATCGCATCCTCACCCAACTCGCCGGACACGCGATGGACGTGATCAAGATTCTGCCGCCGCTCATCATCGGTGAACGCGAGATCGAGCGTTTCGTCACTGCTCTCGATTCGGTGCTGACAGATTGCCGCAGCTTCCCCGGCCCGATCTGGGATCTCGGCGCGAATTTCATCAAGCACTCGCTCCAACGCTCGACGGTGGAGCTGGCCGCTGCGGAGCGATAAAGCGAAAGGACACGCTCCGGCGTGTTCCCTGATTTCGTCGGCTCGTGGCCCAGCACGTTTTAGCTCAACGAAACCAGCACGACGCCGGCGGAGATGAACACGATGCCGAGCCAGGCGGAGCGGGCAATTTTTTCGCGGAGAAAGATGGCTGCGCCGAGGACGAGGAGCACGGGACTGAGGCCTTCCCACGGCAATACTTTGCTCAGCGGCATGACTTGCAGAAAACCGAGCCAGAGCAGGAACCAAAGCGTCATGGCCACGATGAAAAGACCGCCGAAGAAAATGACCTGCGCCCACGGCTTGGGCGTCCGCGCGTGGAGATTCATGGCGTGCTTCAGGAAAAGCTGGCTGACCACGAGAACGACCTGGCAACCGATGAGCAGGCCGAGCAGCGTGCCGCTCACGCGCCATCCTCCACCTTGCTGGCCGGACGGGCGATGATCCAGATGCCGGTGAGCACGAGCGCGATGCCCGCCCAGCGAATGGCCAGGATCTTTTCCCCGAGTACCAGCCAGGAACAAACCGGGATGGTGACGTGCACGACGCTGCTCAGTGTGAAAGCGAGATAGAGCGGCAACGCGCGCAGGACGAAAATCCACGTGATACTGCTGAGGACGAGGAGGACGGCGCCACCCCAGACGTGGGGCGAGGGCAGCGAAGACAGGCCCAGCCAGTGAGCATTGGCCGGGACAGTTTCCATCGCGCCTTGTTTCAGGAGCAGTTCGGCGATGGTGACGAGCGCGACGGTGAAGACGAGCTGCAGATAGGGGTTGAGCAAGCGGGACAAGGGAATGTCGAATGACGAAGCCCGCGAGGGGACGCTACAGCGCGGGTTCCATTTCGCGAGCGTTGGCGAAGGAGGCCAGGACGGGTTCCGCACGCGTGGGGCTCATGTAACGCATGAATGGTTGCGCAAGCACATTCACCCACGGCCAGGGCAGAGCGAAATAGAGGTCGAGCGGGGCGAGATCGAAGCCGAGATGGAACTTCGGGTCGTAGCTGAGCGGCGTGGAGCAATACGATTTCAGCCCCTGGCTGAGCGCCCAGGTGAGCACATCACGAAAGGTGACGAAGTAGAGGTGGAGGTCGAGGGCGATGCGATAGTCGAGGCCGAGATATTCGTCGTAGATCGCGCCGTCGTGGACGAGACAAAGACTGAAGGCGACCAGTCGGCCTTCCTGTCGCCAGAGGAAATAGCGCACCCGTTCCGGCAGACGTTCGCTGAGTTGCTGGAGAAATTTCCGATTGAGACGTTCGAACTGCAGCGAGGAGCGCGCGAAGACTTGCTCATAGAGAGCGAGCGCTTCGTCCATTTCCTCCCCGAGTGTGTTCGTCACCGTCATCGTGATCGGTGGCGCATCGGCCAGCACCTTGTATTTGCGCCGCACGCTCTTGCGGGTCACACGGCTGAGGCGGCGTTCGAGGTATTCGTCGAAAGTCGCGAAGTCGAAATTCATGCGCGTGGCCGGCATGCTGGCGATCTGGACGTAACGCGTGCCCGCAGGGCCGCTGCGCAGGCTTTTGAGCGCGGTCCGTTCGCCGGAGGGGAAATCCTTCCACACCACCAGCTTCGCGCCAAAGGCTCGCGCTGCGCGCAGCACAGTCTCTCGCAAAGCCTCGACGAGAGCCGCCGGGCCTTCCGCGCGGACGAGACTACCTTCGCCTGCGGCGCAGCCCAGCATGAGCATCTTCAGGCGCAGGAAGCTCGGAAACGCCCTTCGCACGAATCCGACCGGGGCTTGAATCCAGGCGGGCGCCGTCACGACCAGATCCTGCTCCACGAAGAAAAAAGGCTGGATGGCGAGCACGTGGCCGCGGTGATCTTCCAGCACGAAGGCGCGGCAATCGAACCCGAGCGTTTCGGCGACGATCTCGTAGTAGCGGTGGTCCTTGGCGTGATCGCGAAGACCCTGCGGCCAGGCCTCCATTTCTCGCACTTCCGCCAGCGGCGCGACACGGACACGACCGTTAGCCGTCGGAAATTCGGAACTGGGATTCATGCGTTGATTGGCGGTGAAAATGCCTGCGTTTCGGGCAATTGCACGCGCCAAATGAGGGCGAATCGGTGGCAAATCGCGCTGCGACGTTGACAAGTGGGCCTGATTGCGGCGACTCGTGGGTCCTTCGTGAAACAACGCCTTTGCCTTTTGTTCCTCGTTCTGTGCGCCGTGGCCTCCGCCCGGGCCGCCACCGACTTCAACCTCCATCGGGACACCTTCGCCTTCTCGAACGACACGCTCTGGCAGTACGGCGTGGACGAACAGGGCGTCTTGCACATCAGCCATCGCGACAAGCCGGTGGAGTTTGCCCATCGGTGTTTCGTGCTTTCCCGCGGGGTGATTCAGTTTCATCAATTCGCCCGCTTTGAGCCGAAGCAGCCGCGTGTCTCACGCGAAGAATATGGCCGGCGCATCAAGGCGATCTGCCGTATTCCGGTCTGGAGCAAGGGGCCGAAGGAGAAGATCGTCATTCCCGGTTACGTGGACCTGCATGACTTTTCGGTGGCCTACGAGGGGTTGCTGAAGGACGACCTCGGCAATTGGCTTCCGAGTTATCTGCGCTTGGGCAATTGGCGGATGTGCATGGGGCACTTGCGCGCCGGACAGGCCGCGGCGGCGCACTGGTTGGCAGAGTCGATCGATCGCGGGCAATTGCGCGCCATTTACCTCGCGCGTTTCCCGCACATGAATCACGTGGTGGTGGTTTACTCCGTGCGGCGCGAACCGCAGGGGAACATGACTTTCACCGTCTACGATCCGAACTATCCGAATGAAGCGGCCTGGGTTTTCTACCGGGCCAGCGAGCGGAGCTTCGAGTATGAGCCGCGGTGGTATTTCCCCGGCGGACGGGTGAATGTCATGCGCGTCTTTATCTCGCCGCTGCACTGATCGCGCGGCTACCGTGTAGGGATTATGTTCACTGGCTTGGTTGAAGAAACAGGCGAACTCCTTGCGCTTGAGCGTTCGGCGGCGGGAGCGCGGCTCACCGTGCGCGCGCCGCTGGTCACGGGAGATGTGCATCTCGGCGATAGCGTAGCCGTCAACGGCTGCTGTCTCACCGTCACCACCTGTGAGGGGCAGATCCTGGCGTTTGACCTGCTGGAGGAAACGCTCGCAAGGACAAATCTCGGCGCCCTCACGCCCGGCGCCCCAGTGAATCTCGAGCGCGCCCTCGCGGCGCACGCGCGCCTCGGGGGGCATTTCGTGCAAGGGCACGTGGATACCACGAGCCCGGTCTTGGCTTTCGAGCAGGTGAAAGCGGACTACCGGCTGGAGATTGCGTTGCCGGCGGAATTCGCACGCTATGTGGCTTTCAAGGGTTCGATCGCCATCGACGGGATCAGCCTCACGGTGGCGGAAGTGCACGACGCGAGCTTTGTCGTCTGGATCATTCCGCACACCCTGTCGGTCACGAACCTGCGGGCGAAGAAAGCCGGGGAATTGGTGAATTTGGAATTCGATCTACTCGCCAAATATGTCGAGCGCATCGTGGCCACGCGCTGAGCGGAAAAGAGTTTGCGCGCGGGCTTTGTCCGGAGGTGAGGTCCTGGCAGGAAGGCACGACAGCCTCCTCCGGGGTTTCCCGGAGAGGGAAATACGCACTACCCCGTAATCGGCGGGGATTGGTGGTTGCTAATGAATAGGGCATGAAACCGCCCATCCGTCACCGTTCCACTCGAGCCTTTACCTTGGTCGAGGTCATGCTGGTCGTCGCCTTGATTGCGATGATTGCCGCCATTGCCTTGCCTAATTTCCTCCGGGCGCGCAAGCGTGCCCAGGCGACGCGCATCCTCGACGATTTGCGCCTGATCGGTGGCGCGCTCGATCTCTATGCCGTGGAGCACTCCAAGTCCGCGGGGGATTCGGCGGCGTGGAGCGATATCCGGCCTTACCTCAAGGACAACAGCATCCTCGCGAATTCCAATGGCCGGGACATCCTCGGGAACCTGTTTAGCGAAGGGTCTTTCTCAGTGGACAGCATGCCCAAGCTCGCTTCGGCCAGCTTTGCGTCGCTCTCGGACGTGGCTCCGAACGACTTCTGGTCGCCGTTTGCTCCCTGAGCCTCCGCGACGGGGTGAGTAGCTGAGACGCCGCTCGAAGGCGACGGCCACGACTTACGGGCAAAAGGAAAGGACGCCGCGAGTACGGCGTCCTTTCGGAATTGGGATTGCTTTCCTGAGACTCAGGAAAGGGTTTTAGAACGAGACGCGAACGCCACCGGAGACGTTTTGCGCCTCATAGTTTTCGCGGCCGAGTTCGCCATCATAATAGACGTAGGTCGAAATGCGGTCATTCCAGAGAATGGCAAAGCCGGCGCCGAGGAGCAGGCTGTCGCGGCCGAGGCGCGGTCCGGTAACGGTGAAGAGGTCGCCATTGCCGCCAGCGAAGCTGGAATCGATCGCGTAACGGTCATCCCCGAATTCATGCTGCCAGGCAGCACGCAGTTCCGGACGGATGACCACGCCGCCGATTTTCCAGTCATAGGTCACGTGCCCGCCGAAGGCCGTGCGCAGGGAATCCTGATGCTGCGAGCGGAAGGACAGCGGAGCGAGCGAGCCATGTTCGGTGAAGTCGCTAATGCCGAGGTAGGTGTATTGGAAGCTGGCCGTTGGGCCGAATGTCCAACCGCCGGACTTGATGTCGTAACCGGTGCCGAAGAGCACGTTGAGTTCGCCGCCATCGGTATCGCCGCGGGCGGTGCCCTGAAGGGCGCTGCGCCGGGTATCGTAGCTATTGTAGCCACCGGTGACCGCGGTATCAACGTAGAAGCCGCCGCCGGTGAAGTAAGTGGCATACAGACCGAGCTTGCCGCCGTTGACCCACACGCGGCTGCCGCGATTGAGATCGGTGCCGGTGCCGGCGTAGCCAGCGCTGATACCAACTGCAAAGTTGGGTGTGACCTTGTAGTCCGCGCCGACGGTGAAGCCGCCCGTGGTGACGTCGTAGCCGCGGGCATTGTTGTCGCCGCTGACGTTGACCCATTCACCCACGCCGGTGATGAAGGCGCCCCAGCGGTTTTCTTCAGGAACGACATTTTTCACTTCCTTGCTCTCCTTGCCCTCGTTGCCGTTCGGGCCAGCAAGACCGCCGCTATAGAGCGGGCCGCTGCCAGCGGTGGCGAAGCCGGCGGCGCTGAAGCCGTGGGAACCACTGCGGATGTCTTCCGTGCGGCGTTGCAGGTTGGCCGTCTGCACATTGGCCAGGGCGACGCCGATGGTGTAGATCGAGCTCAGTTCTTCCGGCGCGATGCGGTCGAAGTCGCCCGGCAGATTGGAGAGAGGTTCGTTGACCAGGAAGTTGATCAGCTTCGGCTGAGTGTTGCGGAAAGCGATCTTGTCGAGGCCGCGGGCCACCGAGACCTGATTCGGCGTGAGGCCGGCGTTGCTGGCATAGGTTCCGAAGGGATCGGAGAGGCCTTCAACCTCCACCGCGTTGGGCGTATAGACGACGCTGACGAGTTGGAGAGTATTGCTCTTGGGCATGTCGGTGAAAGTGCCGCTGACACCGGCGCCGGCCGTGAGGATGTCTACGTGCTGGCCGGGTTTGAGCAGGGAACTGCTATTCAGGTTTACGATGCGCAGAGTGCCATCGAGTTGGGCGTGCTGTTGCACCGCGACGAGGTCATGGGATTTGCGGCCATCGATCTCAACGACGAGCGTCCCCCCCTTGCCCTGAAAATAATTGCCGCCCACCGTCAGTGTGCCGATGCCATTGTCGCCCGGCGCGACGGTGCCGTTGTTGTATAGCGCGCCACCGACCCGACCGACACCAGTCAGGGTGCCGGCGGAATTGATCAAGGTTTGCCGGCTCGCCAGGGAACCGTCCAATTGCAGCGTGCCGGCATTGATCGTCGTATTGCCAGGCAGCGTATTATTGCCGGTCAGGGTCAGTGTTCCGCTGCCGTTTTTGACGATCGTGCCACCGCCCGCCGCGGTGTCGCCGATGGCGCCCGTCACCGTAATGTTGTGCGGGCCGTCGAAGGTCAGGGCCAGCGGGCTATCGATCGAGATGTTGCTCGTGATGAGAATATCACCCCGGGCGGCCGTGATGGTCGTCGACGAGAACGTGGGACCACCGAAGAAGGGCGTATTCGAAAGCTCGATACCGCCCACGCTCGCACTGAAATCTGAAAAGCTGATGGTCTGCAGGTTGGTGGAATTATTGGAGATGACCCCCCCGCCTTGGATAAAAATTGCACTTCCGCTGAGCACGAACTTCGAGGCGTTCTGGTCGAAGGTAATCGAGTTGAGAACTGCTTGCGGGGGCGCGTCATTCACAGAGTTCGTGTTTCTGGAGCCTGTGAAAATGAGGTCGGACACTGTCGTATCTGTACTCGGAGTCAGTGTGTTTGGATTCCAGTTGGTGGGACTTGAGAATGCGTTCGTCTCCCAGAAATTGTTGACCTGCCCGGTCCAAGTTAGCGTCGACGCGCGTGCGGCGGAGGGGTAAAGGGCCGCCAAGGCAAGAAGGGCGACAGCGGAGGTGCGGAGGATGGGGGGGCGTTTGGCAGCTTTCATCACGTAGGAGAAGAATGGTTGCGGTATGGATTGGTCAGATTTCGCGGTGCAAAATCATCAGCAACGCTCCCTATCTGTTCGGGCGAGTACGAGTAAAATTTTTTCACTTGTACTGTAGTCGGAACGCGATATAGAGTCGCGTAAGCTTGCGCGAGTATGTGGATACGAGGAGGAGGATCAAGCTTTTTACAGGAGGAACTGTAAATTTTAGATGATGGTCTCACCGGCGGCGGATGGGGCAGCGAAGCCGTCTTTTGAATCAGTTTGGGACCTCTGGCTGGTTGGCCGGGCGCAGGTTTTGCGCGACAATAGCGCAGTTTTGTGCGTGGATTTGGGTCGCTCTTCCTTCGCTCGCTACCCCATGGGGAATTCAGACCCACTTCGCTCGTCGACTCCCGATTTTTCGTCCTCCGCCCAGCTTGAGGTTCCCCCCTCGGTTCGCCTAGGCTCTTTGCTGGCATGGCTGGGGGTCTGCCTGTGTTTTTTGCTTTTACAGAGGGATGCAGGGCTCCATTCCTTTTTTTGTCCGCCGCGAGGAGGGTGTGAAACTGTGCTAACCAGCCAGTTTGCCATGGTACGGGGAATCCCCCTCGCCTGGTTTGGCCTGGCGTTTTACGGGTTTCTCCTCGCTTTGTGGCTGGCGGTGAGCGCCATCGCTTCGCTCAATGCGCGGCTTTGGCTGATGGATGTGATGGTATGGGTAATGTTGGCCGGCCTGACGTTTTCTCTGGGCCTGATGTATCTGCAGTTTTTCCGGCTACATGCCTTTTGCCCTCTGTGCACGACGTCGGCGGTGACGGTGGCGGCCTCCGTGATCACGGCTTGGCGGGCGAGATCGGTGGTGGGATCGGGTTCGGCTGGCGTGTCGCCCTCCGCAGCCTGGACGCTGGCGATCTTTGCCGTGTTCCCGACATTGATATTCGCTACGGGACAAGAGATGGAGTCGAAGACGCCGGGTGGTCTGCAATTGGTCGATCTGGCCACGGCCCATCGTCTCGGCCCGGTGAACGCTCCGGTACAAATCGTCGTCTATTCGGATTTCCAGTGCCCTTTCTGTCGTCAATTGGCTCCTGTCCTGGAGCAGCTTCAGCACGACTTTCACGGAAAGGTCGCGGTCCTTTACCGTCATTTTCCGCTGGCGGGTCATCCGCGAGCGTGGCCGGCCGCCATGGCTTCCGAATGCGCCGCGGAGCAGGGGGCATTTTGGAAATATCACGACAAGCTTTTCAATGAAGGTGGCGATTTGAGCGATGCCAGATTGCTCGAGCTTGCCTCATCCTTGGGACTGGATCAGCAACGCTTCCAAGCCTGCCTCCAGTCCGACCGTCCGCGCGAAATCGTGGCGGCCGGTCTTCGTGAGGCCACCGGCCTCGGGCTACCCGGTGCGCCGGGAATTTTCCTCAATGGCCGACGGTTCGAGGGCCCGCTGACTTACGATGCACTTGGCAAGCGGATCAATGCTGCCCTGGCCGCGTCGCCTTCCGGCGAGGCTTCCCAGAAATAGATAGTTCGGGAAGAGCGGAATGAAGATCTCAATTTGCGCCTGGAGCGGTGGGTGCCACCGGTGCTCCCCCTGCCTTCTCTCGTTGCTTTTCCTGCACTTGCGCCAGACCGGTTTGCGCGGCCTCCCACGCTCCCAATGGGCCGGCTTGGCGAAATTGCGCCTCTGCTTCCGCGAGTTTGTTCTGAAGGAAGAAATGTTGACCGTAGGCAAGGTGGGCGAAGCCTCCCTTCGGATCGAGCTCCACGGCGCGGGCGAAGAGCGGTTCGGACTCTGAAAATTGCTTCAAGGTGTCCAAGCCTTGCGCGAGCGCGAGCAGCGCGTAGACATCACCGGGAGCTGCGGCTACTTCCTGGCGGTAGCTTTCCACGGCTTGAGTGTAAAACGCCTCCTTAGCCACAGGATCGGAGATCAGATCCCCTTGAGTGGAGAGGGCAGTCGCCAAGGCGAAGGACAGGTAGGGATCGTGGGGATTCCAAATCAACCCTCGCCGGGCAATGGATTCCAACGCCTTGTTCGGTTCCATCGATTCGGGTCGCCTCGCTTGCCCCAGAAGCCCTCGTGCTCGCTCGGCGAAATATTCCGAGGGAGCGGTGGGCGCGATTCGCACCAGCGTCAAAATGCCCAAGACCGGCAATACGAGACGTACGAGCGGAGAAAGCCCGGGCTCTTTTTCTGAAACGTGCGCTTCCGGACCTTCACCAGGGGTGGAGAGCAGGCCGAAGACCACCGCGGCGGTCAGTAGATTGGCCGGAATATGAAGATTGAAATCCAGCAGGCAATGGGTGAGGCAGGCGGCCGCCGCGCTGAGTGCGCCGACGGTGAGCGCTAGCGAATTGCTTCCGATGCCTTGGAAATTGCCTCCCTCCTCAATGCGGCGGGTGATCGAATTCCATCCGCATCGAAGATGAGTCTCGATGAAGATGACCGCGCAAATGAGCCCCAGAATGCCGTATTCGCCGAGCAACTCGAAATAATCGTTGTGGGCGTGTACCGGGTCGGTGTGGATCGCGGGATTCCGAAATTGGCGACCGTAATAAAGATAGGTACCGCTGCCGGTGCCGACCACCGGTTGCAAGCGAAACTGCTTCCACGCCGCCTGCCAAAGCCGCATCCGACTGGCATCCACTGTGAGGGTCTCCTCGGCCCGTGTTTGCAGAAAGGAACTTTTCCACATCACCTGTTTCACGGCCCAGCCGGCTCCGCCAACGATTAGCAAACCGGCGAGAAGGACGCCGAAGAGGCGTCCTGAAGCCAATTTGCCAATCAGTACCAGGCTGAGCAGTGTGAAGACCAGCAGCCCGACCGTTGCGCTGATGTAGCCACCCCGGCTGCCGGTGATGAGGATGCCGAGCAGCACCATGACACAGATGTAGCCGGCAACGACTTTGACCCAGGACGCACAGCGGCTCCAGAAAGCGATGCCAAGGCCCAGCATGAGTGCCATTTCCAGAAAGCCGGAAAGGTGGTTCGGGTAGCCGTAAAAGCCGCTCGCCCGGGTGCCGTAGCCGGGGCGGTGAAGAAACGAAAAGGGCATAAAGTTCTGCCCCTTGGTGAACTGAATCGCCCCGATCGTGCAGTTGGCTACTGCCAGGAGGAGAAGGACACCCACCAGCATTAGCCGCCAGCGCGCGGAAGTGAGATTGAGCGCGACGAGAAGATACAGTATTACTCCGGCGAGAGCGGTGTAGAGATCCGTCCGCGCGAGGTATTGTTCCGGAGATAAGAGGGCGCGCGCCGAGATGTAGGCGCAGAAGATGATTGCTGCGACGAGACACTCCGTGGCCGCACGAGGAACCAAGGTGCGTCGCCGGGGCCACCAACTGAACAGCGCAGCCAGCACAAGCAGACCGTATCCGGGCAGGCAGAACGCAATGTGACTGCCCCCCGCCAGCATCTGCGTAATCGAGAGGGACAAAATGACAAGAATCAGCAGCAAAACGCTCATGCAACCAACGAGGTTCTGGAAAACAAAAAAAGCCCTGCGCGGTTCAAGGCACAGGGCTTTTCAAAAATGAGGTTCGAAACTTAAATAATCGACTCAGGGGGTGGGGCTGGTGGGGCAGGCGCCGCAAGTTCCCGTTTTGGCGGTCAAATAAGCAGTCTGCGTGGAGGGCGCAGCGGACACGGTGTGACCCTGATAGCACATATCCACATCGGTCGTGTGGCTAGCCGACGTATTCGGCGGGCACCAAGGGCCGTTCGCGGTGGTGACGGCTTGGACTTGAGTGGACCATAGACCGAAACAAATAGCCCCCGCGGCAGCGGCGGCAAAGAAGAAGGAAAAGCGAGCGATCGAGCGTTTCATAATTGAGAGGTAGTATTCGGGAGGATGGATTGTCGAAAAATCGGAATTAATTATCGCCGGGCCAAATGACGTGTCAAGGGCTGCAAAGTAACTTTTCCGAATGCTCGTGCCGCGAGAATCGTGCCAAGGCGAACAGGTGGCTGGCGAATTTGCCAGAAGAAGGCGGAAGTGAAAGCAGCATCCCGGTGCCGTCTGATCGCTTACCTCATCCCTTCGCTTGGGCCGCATACCAGCGGACCGTCTTCTCCAAGGCAGTGGCGAGGGAAGTGCTGGGCTCGAAGCCGAGCGCTTCACGGAGGGCGGTGACATCCGCGGCGGAATGAATAATGTCGCCTTCCCGGGGTGGGCCGTAACGCAGGGGCAGCGGTTGGATTGCGCCGAGGGATGCGGTGGCGCCGGCCAATAGGGCGTGCAGTTGATCGAGCGTGGTACTGCCGCCAAGCGCGACATTGAAGACCCGCGCGGCCTTGCCTGGCAGGTCGCCGGTGGCGGCCAGGAGATTCGCCTGCACGACATCCGCCACGGGGCAGAAGTCGCGGGTGATCGTGCCATTGCCATTGATCACACATTCCTCGCCCCGCAGCAATCGGCGGATCCATTGTGGGATGACGGCCGCGTAACCGCCTGCGGGATTCTGGCGCGGGCCGAAGATATTGAAATAGCGCAGTCCCACCGATTCGACGCCAAACTGATCCGCAAAGACCTGGCCGTAAATCTCGCCCATGCGCTTCGAGGCGCCGTAGGGGGAAAGCGGGCGGCCGATTTCCGCCTCGATCTTCGGCAGGCGGGCATCGTCGCCATAGACGGCACTGCTGCTGGCATAGACCACCCGGCGCACGCCCAATTCCCGGGCGGCGGTGAGAATATTCAGGTTGCCGGTGACATTCGTCTCGTGGCAGGCCAGCGGATTTTCCAGCGACAACGGCACGGAGACAAAACCCGCCTGGTGCAGAACATAATCCACTCCCGAGCAGGCCGAGCGGCAGGCTTCTCCATTCGCCACGGATTCCTCGCGAAAGGCAAAGCGCGACCAGCGTTTCTCGCCGACCTGCTCGCGCACTTCATCGAGATTGCTCCGCGAGCCGGTGGAAAAATCGTCCAGTCCCACGACATCCTGGTCGAGGCTGAGCAGGGCTTCCAAGAGGTGCGAGCCGATGAACCCCGCTACACCGGTGATGAGCCAGCAGTGAGGTTGGGCGGCGAGGCGATTACGCAAGTTTTCGTAGCGAGACATGAACGGTGGCGACAAATCCCGAAGCGGCGTGAACTTGGCGAGCAGAATCGACGTTACATTTCCATTTCTTGTGTGGCGGGGAAAAATCGGCAACCTCGCGCGCCATGCACGCACCGCCCCATCCGACCGCTTCCTCCGAGCGCGGCCCCGTGCTCTTCATCAATCTCTGGCCGACGAGTGGGATGAAACATTACTCGGAATCGCTGATGCACGCGCTGGCCCCGGCGGCGGAGGCAATTTATGTGCGCAATTACGAGAGTTGTGTGGAGTGTGAGGCATTGCGGGTGCAACTCAACCCGGTGCGGCCGTGGGGCTTGGGGGATTTGTGGCGGATCTTTCGGGCGACCCTGGACCGGCAACCGCGTGCGATCCATCTAAACAGTGAGCTCCCGGTGTTGCTGCCGCTGTTTCCGCTCTTCGCGTTTTTCAATTCGGTGATTACGCTGCACGACGCGGTGCCGCACGAGGGTGAGACGCTGGCCAAGCGTGGGTTCATGCGCCTGCACCGGTGGATGGTGGCGCTGTTTTTCCGCAAGGTCATCGTGCATTCCGAAGCGATTCGCGCGCAATTGCCGGAGTATCTGCGATCCCGCGTGCATGTGTTGCCGCATGTGAATTATCAGCTCTGGGCGCGCGCCAAACAGCCGCCGCCGGCCAGTGGGCCGCTGGTCGTGCTCTTCTTCGGCCGATTGTTGGCTTACAAGGGGTTGGAGTATTTGCTCGAGGCGTTTCGGCGGCTCGATCCAGCGAAGTTTGCGCTGCTCATTGCCGGCGAAGGCGAGTTATCGCCCGAGGTG
>Ga0068855_100000800_pt1 | contig 38947 bp, 34 predicted proteins | sample KBSCornC52_FD_66592 | JGI IMG/M metagenome (GOLD analysis project Ga0068855, IMG submission 66592) | Corn rhizosphere microbial communities from Kellogg Biological Station, Michigan, USA - KBS Corn C5-2 | ecosystem: Host-associated > Plants > Roots > Rhizosphere > Soil ...
TCCACTTCGAACAGTGGGAGAACGATGAGATCGAGGTGAAGCTGATTCTCAAAGGCGGCGGCTGCGAGAACAAGAACATCCAGTATTCGTTGCCCATGGAACTCGATCATCTCGGCAAAGCCGGCCGCGATCTGGAAGGCGTCCGCAAGTGTATCCTGCACGCCGTGTGGCAGGCGCAAGGGCAGGGCTGCGCGCCGGGCGCAGTAGGAGTCTGCATCGGCAGCGATCGGGCGCACGGATATCTGCTGGCGAAATACCAATTGTTCCGCACGCTGGACGACACCAATCCGAATCCGGATCTGGCGAAGCTCGAAACCGAAATCATGGAGGAGGCCAACAAGATCGGCGTGGGCGCGATGGGCTTCGGTGGCAAATCGTCGCTGATCGGGTGCAAGATCATGGCAGCCAATCGCTTGCCTGCGAGTTTTTTTGTCAGCGTGGCCTATGATTGCTGGGCGTATCGGCGGCTGGGCGTCCGGCTCGACGCCTCGTCGGGGGCGATTACCAAGTGGCTGTATCGCGATCCTGCGCGGCCCGTCGCGAAGATGGCTCGCGGCGAAGGATTTCCGTTGACGGGAAGGGAAGTGATCCTGCGTCCGCCTTTGACCGAGGAGCAGGTTCGGGCGCTCAAGGTGGGCGACGTGGTCCTGATCACAGGTGAGATGTTCACGGGCCGCGATGCCGTGCATGCGCACCTGATGAAGAATCCTCCGCCGGTGGATATGCGGGGATCGGTGCTGTACCACTGCGGTCCCGTGATGCTCAAGGAAGGGGACAAGTGGACGGTCAAGGCAGCCGGCCCGACGACGAGCATCCGGGAAGAACCGTATCAGGCCGATATCATCCGGAATTACGGCGTGCGCGCGGTGATCGGCAAAGGCGGGATGGGTAAGAAAACGCTAGCGGCGTTACAGGATTCAGGGGCGGTGTATTTGAACGCCATCGGCGGCGCGGCGCAGTTTTATGCGCGGTCGATCGACAAGGTGCTGGGTGTGAACCTGCTCGACTTCGGGATTCCCGAGGCCATGTGGCATTTGCACGCGCACGATTTCACCGCCATCGTCACCATGGATGCGCATGGGAACAGCCTGCACGCGAAGGTGGAGCAGGAAACCGGCGAACACCTGGAAGAGATTATGGCAGCCGAGTTAAATAAAGGATAAACGGGGTAATCTCGAAGGGCATCTTTTCGCGCGGCGATAAGAGCTCCAAGGGACGGGTTTTGATCAGAGTGATCTGATTGCGCCACGGATCGAGCTTGATGCGCGAGCCCAAGGGCAGCGCGGCGATCTGCGCCAACTCGCTTTCCCGCAGTTCGGGCGCGGATGAGGTGAACTCCGCCAGGCGGGCCAGCGTCTCAGGATCGGCCCACTGGTTCCCAAGATTCGCTGCTAACAGCCGCGGTAAGACGCGGCGTCGGACGCCCAGAGCCTTGAGGAATAGTCCGGCATTGGCCGTCTTCTGGTACGGAGACGCGCGCATGATTTCGACGGTCTCCTTACCGGCCGCTTGGAGTTCGGTCGCGGCGCGCTCGAAGTGGAGGCGCTGCAGCACTTGGGCATCAGTGAGCATGGTCTGATTGCGGAAAGCAAACTGAGTGGGAGTGCGCTGCCCCAGCGCAATGTGAGAGAGTTCGTCCGCCAGCACCAGAGCCAGGCTGGTTTCATCGGGTAGAACGTCTATGAGCCCGCGACTGATGACGATGGTGTGGCCGATGGAAAATGTTTCCAGCGGCGTCGTCAGCAGCACCCGGCAGTGCACTTCGATATCCAAGTTCGCTGAAACTATCAGGTTATTGACGATGGTGTTGAGGAGATCGTCCACGGGTCCGGGCGGAGCTACCAGACCGCTTTTTTCGAGGCGCGTCACGACGTTGTCTTCCGCCTGGCGTTCCCAGGAACGTTGGCTCTCTAGGGGAGAGAGATCCTTGGAGACAGTCTGGTCCTTGACCTCGGGATTAGTCTCGATGAGGATCTGGGTGAGTTCGTCCCACTTGTTGCCTGCCACGGAGGCGGCATAATCCCAGATGCGCGTCTGCGCTTTGAAGCGCGGGACCGCGATATGACCATCCACGGAGGAGCCTTGCTCTTCGACGTAAATCTGGGATGGTACCCATTGGTTGGGAAGGACGTTCACCCGCCAGCTATCGAACTCAAAATAGCGAGCCACCGGTACGTTCCGGGCCGGAATTGCCGAGGAGTACGTTCCGTTGGCGCGAACGATGGAATTCCCGGCGTCTTCTACCCAGATCCGCCCCACGAAACGGCCGGATTCGTTCCTGAGCGGCGCCACGTCGAACACCAGACAACGCACTTCGCCCAGGAACTCACGACGGACGAATTCGAAGTTGTAGGTTTGCCGGTTGAAATCGTGCAGGTCGGGAAAGGCCATCTGCGCGAAGCCGCGCGGCATGAAGGCCATGGGCTGATTCTTCGCTCCGGCACGGAAGGGCAGCCACGATAAGCTAGTCTTGAGCGGGGCGTCGGTCCGCTCAATGAGCGGCGTATATTCCATGGAGGAACCGATCTTGATCTGTCCGAGGAAGTAGTGGTCCTTGACGGGGCGGGCGTCAGCGGCGGCGGTGGTATCCGGCATTTCCTGGATATAGGTCTCGACCAGGGGAGTGTGGAGTTGAAGTAAGCTGATCAACGCGCTTTCGCGCTCGACGATGCGGTCGAGCAAACGGTCCGCCGGGGAGGCAGAGTCCTCGCCCGCGAGCGGGAAGACGAGCAGCAACGGCAGCAACAGAGTAATACGAGCTTTCATGGTGTTTCTTCAATAGGCCAGTTGGAAGACGATGTGGACCACGGCCGTGGAATCGGCGGCCACATCGCCGCGCTTCGCCGGACGAAACTGGATCGCGCGCGCGGACGCAATCGCATTCTCATCCAGTCCGTGGCCCAAACCTTGGATCATACGCAGCACGCGCGTCTCACCGGATGCCGAGAACAAAACTTCGAGCAAAACCTCGCCTTCGATCCTCAGAAGCCGGGCCTCGTCGGTGTACGCCGGACGGGGCTTCGAGAGAATTTCGGCAGAGGAGGAAATGGGTGCGTCGGAGGCCTTGCTGGAGCGGGGATTTGCAACGGCTATGCCGGCGTCGCCGAAATGTCCGGTGATGATCTCCCGGCGCGCTGCCTCCTGATTCGACGGGAGGGTCGCGTCAAAGGCTCCTGTGATAACTACTGAGCGGCGCACCGGCGGAGGCGGCGGAAGCTCGATAACCGGCGGGGCGGAATACGCCGATCGACCCACGGGGGGTGGAATGATGGGCGGATCGGGAATGGCCTGGTCCCACCGCGCCGGCGCAGGCTGTGGCAACCGATCGGGAACGCGGAAGGTCCGCGCCGCCACAAGCTGGGGACGCACAGGATGAACATGTGGCGGAAGCTTTCCGAGCATCGGCCCACGCCCACGGTAAGGAGAAGCGACCGCCGTTGCACGCCCCAAGTGTACGCGTAGAGGGTCCGGAGCGCGGATCGTCAACAGCAGCGCAATCCCCAAAGCATGCAGCACGAGGCTGACAAGCAGCGGCCGCCTCACTTTAGACGCTCGGCGACCGCGGCCATGCGGTCGCGGTCCGCAGGGTCGTGGCAGTCGGCCAGCAGACGTGCCACTTGCTGCGCTGCGTCGAGACGTTCCGCACCGATTAATAGGTCCAGATACGCGCGGAGCAACGGCGCGCCACCTCCCAGACGTGTAGCGAGTCGTTGCGGCGATGCATCGAGAGCGTCGGCCAGCCGCAGTAAGGGACGGTAGTCGTCAGAGGTGAGCCGCGCGGCCCGCTCCGCCCAGGGCCAGAACTTCGCCGGGTCGTCTCGCCGAAAGTAGAAATTGGCGAGAGTCCAGGCAGGAAGGTACAGATGGTCGATGCGTGCTGCGCCGAGCAAGTCCTCTTCTGCTTCGTGCAGATTCCCGTCCGCTTCCGCGTTCAATCCCAATTGCATCCAGGCTGACGATAGCCGAGGATTCAGGCTTACGGCGGCGCGCAACTCCGGGAGGGAAGACTCGAAGCGGGCCAAGTGCGCTGCTGGAATCCACAGTGGCGAGCGCAGCGCAGAGCCTGGATCCAGGCGGAAATCTGCCTCGGCGACCGCTAGCCGAATGGCAAGGATGAGAGTCGATCCCAAAAACACCAGCAGCAGGGCACGGATTACGAACATCAACGACTCTCCGAACTCTGACCGGGGAGTGCCCCGCTGGCAGCAAGTCCGCCCAGCGTCGCCGCGGCCGCCACTCCACCGACGATGGCGATGGCGGTTACTCCAATTCCGATACCCGCGCCCGCGGATGCGCCTCCCGCTCCAGCGGCGGCGGCACCGCCCGTACTTCCCGCGGCGGCTCCGCCCGCGGCAGTGCCAATAGTCTGCACCGAAGTCGCGGCGATCACTTGGGATGCCCCCGCAACCGGCGTTGCACTCGTGTTCAGCGTGCCGATCACCTGTACTATCTGGCCCACTTGCGCTTGCAAGCCTTGACCGGTAACTTCGACCGTGACGTGAGTGACCTGGTCCGTCAGCAGAAAATGTCCGCTCCGCTGAGTCAGAGTGCCGGTGATGTGCGTTGCGGCGGCGAGAGTGGGAGTTTGCGGCTCGAACGCCAGAGCCGAGCCCGCCGCGACGTTCGCCACCAGCACCCCGAGGGCATTGACGACGCGGAAGGACCCCGTGAGCGCCGCCACACGTACCTGCTTTGTTCCCATCAAGTCGATCCGGCCAGTGGACGTTGCACTCTCCGGGCGAATGCTCAAGCCCAGCGCTTCCACGTCAAACCCGAATCCGCGTTGAAGGAGAGCCTCGCCCTTACTCAACAGGATACGGTCGCTGTACAGCTTCCCGCGCGAACCCGCGCTGAGAGACAAACGAGCGCCTCCCGCAAGCCGCACCGACAAACTGCCGAGCCCGTTCTCGATGACCGCGCCTTCGGTAAGCGTTCCGTTAGCCATGACAGTATCGCCATTCAGGCGAAAAGAACCGGTGGCGGTTACAGTGCCAATCACCGCAGGGGCGGCCACCGCCGCTCCCAGCGCCAAAATTAAGGCGCCCAAAATCTGTAGTGTGAATCGTTTCACTCCGGTCTCCCTTTACTCTCTAGTGCTCCAGCTAAGATGAACAGCCAGGCGGCCACACCTAAACGCGCGAATGGATAGTCCACCAGCGCATGTATGAAGAGGGCCGGCACCCCAATCCCCCAAATCGAGCGAAGCGCCGGACGTAGCGTCGCCACCGCCAGCAGCATCCACGCCGCGGCATAAGGCCAGCCGCCCTCGGTCGCCCATTCGAGCCAGTCGTTATGTGCGTGTTCGACCACCGCGCCAGGATCGAACCGGGCAAATTCCGGGTATGCGGTGGCGAAGTTTCCCAGGCCGTATCCGCTCCACGGCCGGGTTTCGATCATCTGCAGAGAGGCTGCGAAGATTTCACGCCGGTCGCGAAACGGGTCTGAATCTCGCAGCCGGCCGATCAGCACCTCGCCGCCCGCCAGCGCGGCCAGAGCCATCACACCAGCCGCAAATAGAGGGATCAGGCGGCGCCATGCCGGGGGACGCGCCAGCGCGAATACCACGACTGCCTCGAGAATCAGCAACACGGCCCCCGCTCGGGACGCCGAGGCTAGGCCGGCAGCCAGCATCGTCGCGCTCATCACCAGAGAGAGAATTCCACGCCGTGCGCGATACGTCCGGCACCCTAGCCACAGGCTCACCGGAAACGCCAATTCTAAAAACTGCGCGAAATTGTTGCGGCTGAGAAACGGGCCCCAGACATCGGGATAGGGACTCGTAAACAACCAGAAGATCCTCCCCGGGGACGTGTAGTACGCCACTACACTGGCGATGCTCAGCAAAAACCCGAACCATACCAGCCATCGCAACAATCGGGCGCGGGCGGGGGGTCGCTCAAAGATCACGGAAGCGACCAGCGCCGTCGCCCCTAATGCCGTGACACGCAGCGACGCGCTTAACGTCGCGTAACGATACACGGTTGCCCCCATCGCAAGCTGCCCAAATCCCCAGACGGCCAGCAGAGCCGCAGCCGCCAGCGTCGCCCCAATGCGGAGGTTGCTCCGTAGCACCACCCAACCTGCCAGCAAGAATATGATGCCTTCGTAGGCCCATTCAACGAACGGATCGGAGTTCCAGATGGCGAGCGTTGCAGTGGTGGCGAGAGCTAGGAAACATCCTAGGATGAAAGTCCTACCTGTTGGTTGGCCGATGGTCCTAGTCTTTCGCGGATTGATCGGTCTAACCGCGGCGCTTATGCTCATTGCATGCTGGAACGGAATTATCTGATAAAGAAGATTGGCGTGATTGCTACTGCCCTGATAATGGCCATCTCAGCCCTTTCGGCGGCCGACGAGACCACTGTGATTCAGCCGCTAACCCTCGAAGCCGCCACCCGCCGCGCCGCCGATCAGACTTCCTTCAACCGATGGAAACTCAGCTTGGCCCCGGTGTTCGCCAGCCAAGCCCTCGACGTGGCGAGTTCGTATGGGATGCGGGAGTTGAACCCGATGCTCGCATCCTCCGACGGCCGTTTCGGCGCGAAGGGCGCGGGAATCAAGCTAGGCGCGAGCGCAGGGCTGCTGGGCGCCGAATACTTAATCGTTCGAAAGTATCCCCGTTCCGCGCGCGTCTTCACCAAAATCAACTGGTCGGTCTCAATCGTGACCGCCGGTTTCGCCGCCCACAACTTCGCGATCCGTTAAACCCAACCCGTTAAACCCAGGCTCACTAATCTACGCCCCTACGGCCTGGTTCATGCGCACGCGCGCGCTTCGCAGCGCCACTATGCTCGGCGTGTAACTGGGAATCATCCACTGGAGGCAAGCGATGGCTTGAACCGTATCTCGTTCACTCACCGCTCGTTCCAGTTCGTCGAGCGTTCTCCACAGCATGCGGGATGGAGTAGGTCCCGAGAAGACCCGGATTTGGTCGTGCGGCGTGGTCGAAGTATGTTCCTCAAGCGCTCGTACCTCTTCGTGCAGTTTTTCCCCCGGCCTAGTTCCCGAAAACACGATGGGAATATCGATATCCGGGCGCAAACCACTGAGCTCGATCATTCTACGCGCCAAATCCAGGATGCGCACCGGTTCTCCCATCTCCAGCACGAAAATTTCGCCGCCCTGGCCCATTACAGCGGATTGCAGCACCAATTCCGCGGCCTCCGGGATGGTCATAAAATAGCGCTGCATATCGGGGTGTGTCACTGTAACGGGCCCCCCGGCCTCGATCTGACGCCGGAAATTGGGAATGACGCTCCCGCTCGATTCCATCACGTTGCCAAAGCGCACGGCCAGGAAACGCGTGGGGCCCTCCTGCTCGGCCTGGCAGATCATCTCGGCGACGCGCTTGGTCGCGCCCATAACGCCCACCGGGCGCACGGCCTTGTCCGAACTGACCAGCACAAACTCATCCGCGCCGTACTCGGACGCTACACGCGCCAGATTGCGCGTACCCAGAATGTTGTTTTCGACCGCTTCGAATAGGTGCGCCTCCATCAGCGGCACGTGTTTATACGCAGCCGCATGGTACACCGTCTGTGGTTGCTGCTCCTGAAACAGCTCATCGAGGCGCCGCCGGTTCTGGATGCTGCCTACGGCGGGAATGAAATCAAGCTCGGGAAACCGCTCTCGTAGCTCTTGCTCCACTTGATACAACGCGGTTTCCGCCTGATCGAATCCGATCAGAGCTTTGGGACCGTATCGGGCTATCTGCCGGCACAATTCGCTGCCGATCGAGCCACCGGCCCCGGTGACCAGAACGACACGGCCCGCCAGATGCTCTTCGATGCCGCTTTGTTCCCAGCATGCCTGGGCACGCCCCAGCAAATCTTCCAAACGGACTTGGTGGATCCGGTTCACCGGAACGCCCGGTTTGACCTGAACGGGATATTCCGAAACAATCGTCTGCGCCCCGGGCGGCGGCCACGCTAGCAGCGGTTCTTGCCGGAGAGCCATGCGGCGAAGCAGCGGATCGGCATCCCAGGAATCGAGGATGCGTGCGACCCCTCCCAGCGCGTGTTCGCGCGAAATAGCGGCCAAGAACGTCAGACCAAGAATCCTGAGATCACCTATGAGGCTTTGCCGTTCTATATACAGAAGACCCAGCCGGCTTTTCCACGGCCGGATGCTCTGGTTGTAGTGAAGATCGGGGTTCGTCAAGCCGGCCAGGATCTGGCCTTCATCGGCGAACACTACCGACGCCAAGTCCGTAACGCCAGGGCGCGCCTGGAACAAGAGCTGTTCTTCGCCGGTGTACAGCGCTGCCTCGGTTTCCACTTGCGGCCGCGGCCCGACGAGACTCATGTCGCCCATCAAGACGTTCCACAATTGCGGCAGTTCATCCAGCTTGGCGCGGCGCAGAACGTGGCCCACGCGCGTGATTCTCCGGTCGCCGGCAGCGGTGGACGATACTCCCGACTTCCATGCGTCCGGAATCATGGTGCGGAACTTGAGCATGCGGAACGTTTGGCCGCCACGGCCCACGCGCACTCCCCAGAACCATGGGGAGCTCCGGTCTTCGAGCCACACCGCTAGCGCGATCACGATCAGTAGCGGCCATAACGTGATTAATCCGCATAGGGCCGCGACGCAATCGAAGGTTCTTTTCAACGCGTCTCCCCCTTCAAGCCGTGGCTCCTACTCGGCGTCCGAGCGCCCGCCAAGCGGCTTCGACGATCGCCGATGGTCGCGGATAATATGCTTGCTCCTCGGCGTGGCTGCTTGGTGCGGGTGTGTCTGGCAGCGTCACTCGCTCCACTGGCGCATGCAGATCGTGAAAGGCTTCAGCCGCTACCGTCGCCGCGATCTCGGCTGCCGCCCCCGCGGTTCGCCATCCCGGATCGGCGACGATCACGCGCCCGGTCTTACGAGCGCTTTCGAGCACGCGGGTTTGGTCCCAGGGTTTGAGACTCCGCAGATCGATCACTTCAGCATCGATCCCCTGGCTGGCCAGCACGTCCGCCGCTTCGAGCGCCTGCGCCGCCATCCAGGAAATCCCTACGATCGTCACATCACGGCCGGCACGCCGGACCGCGGCTTCGCCTATGGGGATTCGATAGATCTCTTCGGGGACCGGACCGGTTTGGTTATAAAGCCAGCGGTCGTCTATATATAGAACCGGATTGGGATCTTCGATTGCCGCAAGCAGCAGTCCTTTGGCATCGGCCGGAGTCGCCGGCATCACGGTTTTGAGCCCAGGCACGTGCATGAACATGGCGTGAAGCGCCTGCGAGTGCTGGGCGCCCTGCTCCCCGCCGCGATTGATTACAGCTCGGATGACCAGCGGGACGCTAGACTGCCCGGCGAATAAATACGACCAGTTGGCCGCCTGATTGATGAGCGGATCCATTGCCAGCAGCAGAAAATCCAGGCGCGGATGGAACACGATGGGACGCATCCCGGCCAGCGCCGCGCCTACTGCCATACCGGTGACTGCGTTTTCCGACACCGGACTGTCGAGCACACGATCCCGTCCGAACTCGCGATCCAGATCCTCGAGGCTTCCTCCCGCGTACCAGGGACTCCACAATCCCTGCCCGATCAGAAAGACGCGGCAGTCGGCGGCCATTGCCTGGCGGTGAGCCTCGTGGATCGCTTGCACGTAGCTCAGCTCGCGCATACATGTTCCCCTATGCGCCCGGCGTCTGGTGCAGATGCGCTGCGCGCGTTGGTCAATGCGCGATCAATTTCCTGGTCGACATCGGCGCAATGGGTCGCCAGATCCATGTTCAATTTTTCCGCGGCTCGCTGGATTGGGTCGTATTCCAGCCATTCAGCGAGTTCGCCGCGCCGATGTACCCCGACGTCTTGGTCCGAACTCGCGCCCACGTGTCCGCGCCAGCGAAATGTGCGGCATTCCAGAAACGACGGTCCGGCGCCCGATCTTGCACGGCCAACGGCTTGCCGGGCGGCCTCAAAAACGTCCTCGACTGCGTTGCCATCCACACGCGCGCCGGGAACCGAATGAAACGCGCCTGCTTGATCCAGGTTGTCCGCCACTCGACGCTCCGTCCAATGCAGATGGCTCGAGTACAAATTGTTTTCACAAACGAAAATCAAGGGGAGCTTATACAGCGCCGCTAGATTCAACGTTTCGTGAACACTCCCTTCATCGAGTGCGCCATCGCCAAAAAAAGCCACTGCAACGCGCTTTTCGCCACGCAGTTTATATGCCAGGGCCGCACCCGCGGCCAACGGAATGGTCCCCGCCACGATCGGCACGGTGCCCGGGAGCCCTTGCTCCGGGGCCGTCAGGTGCATCGACCCGCCGCGCCCGCCGGAGCAGCCGGTAGTCTTCCCCAGCACTTCGGCGAACAAACTTTCGAGCGATCCGCCCTGCGCCAGATAATGCCCATGCGAGCGGTGCGCGCCCCAGACCGTATCTCCGGTAAGCAACGCCGCGCTGACTCCAGCCGCCACCGCCTCCTGCCCGATCGATAGATGACAGGGGCAGCGAACCTCCCCGGTCTCGCACATCTCCCCGATGGCTTCCTCGGCCCTGCGGATACGCAGCATGGTCTTCCAGCGGCCTAGCAACCAGGTTTCAGGGCAGCCGGTAGAAATCTTGGATGATGTTACAGATGTGGTGGACATCGTCTTCGGTCAGCGAAAGATTCAAAGGCAGGAGCAGGACGCGTTCGAACACGCGCTCGGTAAACGGCAGGTGCGTTGAAAATCCCAACCGGGGCCACTGGTGAACGGCTTTACCGCCCCACGGGAGTGTGCTGCCGATGTCGTGCGCTTTCAAGAAGGCGCGCAACTCGTCGCGGCGCTCCGCCTCGATCTCGTAATTTTGAAAAACGTCGAAGTGATCGGCATCGTCCTCTGGGCCCGGCGGCCGTTTGATTTGCCCAATTGCCCGCAGACGATCGTGGTAAGTATCGGCCAGCACCCGCCGCCGCTCGACCGTCGTATCGTACGACCCCAGACGAAAATCCAGAATCGCGGCTTGCAGGGTATCCAGACGGGAATTGAATCCCCAGCTCACGATCTCGCCCTCCGAGCCGCGGCCATGGTCGCGAAGCTGGACGAGGCTCTCGTAGATCTCGTCGTTATTGGTCACGACCGCTCCGCCATCTCCCAGGCACCCCAAAGTCTTGGCGGGAAAAAAGCTGAACACTCCGGCCGCTCCGAAAGTTCCCGCGGCGCGGCCCTGAAATCGCGAGCCCAGCGCCTGCGCGGCATCCTCGATGATCATCAGATCATGGTGCTTGGCGATGCGCTCGAGCGCCTGCATGTCGGCCGTGCGCCCGTTCAACTGCGTGGGCAGGATCGCGCGAGTCCGAGGTGTGATGGCCCTTTCCACCGCGTCCGGATCAATCAGGTGATCCTTTGCGCATTCGACCGGCACGGGTATTGCTCCAGCAAAATGAATCGCCGCCGCTGTGGCTACCATCGTGTGGGAACAAAAAATCGCTTCATCGCCCGGGCCGATACCGGCCGCACGCAGCGCGAGCAGCAGGCCATCGGTGGCATTGCCCACTCCCAGCGCATATTTTACTCCGAGGTAGGCTGCCAGATTCCGTTCGAACCGGATTAAATCCTCCTGCAGAATGAAAGCGCCGCGGAGTCCCACGTCGCGAAAGATCGCGGTCAACTCTCGTTCCTCGGATAAGAATAAGTGTGGATAATCGAAGAACGGAATGCAGCGAATCCGGGTCGGCGTCATAAGCTTTCTTTTAGCGCTGTCGCGTACAGCACGCGATGGCGGCGGGATCCCGTCCCGTCCAGCTCTTCGAGGCTCGGCCGCAGACTTGAGTTACCCACGATCCGCGGCACCGCATGCATCGGTCCGCAGAAAATCCGCTTGAGCAACGCTTTACTCCGCATGGTGCGCGGGATCAAGTTCAAAGCCACCGCCGCGCGCCGTATTACGCCTGAAGTGGCGGGGAAAGCTCCCTGCACTCGGGCGGCGAAGCCTCTGGCCTGTAACGCGGCAAGCAGATCCATTGCGGACCAATAGCGGGTCTTGAGCGGGCTCGGATTAAACCCCATCCATTCCGGATTCACCGTGACGATCAATAGCGCTCCTCGCGGCCGCAGCACTCGCCTTGCTTCTTTGAGAAATTGCCCGGCGTCCGCAAGGTAGTAAATGGCCTCGAACAGCAGCACCAAATCGAAACACTCATCTGGAAAGGGGAGCGCTTCGCCCTGGAACTGGCGCAGCATGATATTCGAGCGTCCGGCGCACGCCGCTCCGGCTACGCGCAGATTCTCTCTATCCACATCACCGGCTTGAACCGAGCGAGCGGCGTTGCCGAGAGCTTGCAATCCCATGCCCGCCCCGCATGCCGTCTCCAGGACATCCTTCCCGCGAGCCAGCTCCGCCGCCCACGCGTAGCGTGCTTCGAGCATTTCCAGCTGGCTCCGCGAAGCCGGTTGTCCCGGTTGCTCGGTGACCTCGCCGTAACTTGCCGCCGCCACTGCCGCAGTCATTGACGAGCTTTCCGTTTGATGCATATAGCCATCCAACGCGCGCATCCCCATAGACTTCCGACGCCGTAGGCCAAATGCAGGCTGGCGAACACCACTGGCAGCTGCAATCCCAACTTCATACTGCGTTGTTTCCATGCATTCTGCGCCGATGCGATACAGTTCGCCGCCAGATAGGGACCTGCGATCATCCATGCCAGCCACCCGATTCCGGTCCCCGCGGCCGCCGCCATCGAACCGGCTAGGCCTACCACCAGCGCCAGCGGCATGAGGTGACGCCAGCGCACTACCATCCCCGATACGTGAGCGAACGGAAGAATCGCCCACACTCCATTCGACCAGTTGTGGCGCCAGAAGCGGGCGAGCGTCGCTGGCGCGTAATAGAGGATCTTCATCTCCGGTGACATCAGGATGGTTCCTCCGGCGCGTCGCAGCCGGGTACTGAATTCGATGTCCTGGCTGCGTTCCAGGCGTTCATCGAAGCCGCCGATCTGCTCAAATATCTCCCGCCTCCAGCAGGCTCCGAACACCGTATCCACCGAGCGCGGCTGCTCCGAGCCAGTTCTGAAGTGTGCATTGCCAACTCCAAAGCGCTGGGAAAGCCCGATTCGGATCGCTTTTGCGAATACTCCAGCGTCCGGCGTGACCGTCCGCATCGCTCCGCCCACACAGTCTGCTCCCCACTCTTCAAGATTTTGAACGGCTCGCGAAATATAGTCGGGGGCGATCCAGGCATGCGCATCCAGCCTCAGAATAAATTCCCCTTGTGCCGCTGCGATCGCCCGGTTTAGCGCCTGCGGGGTGGTGCACGCCGGGTTGTCGATCAACCGCAGCCTCGTATTGCGCGTGGCATGCCACTCCAACCGCTGGCGGGTGCCGTCGCTACTGATGCCGTCGGCGACGATAACCTCCAACCGATCCGGCGGGTATTCCGAGGCCAGAACAGATTCAAGGCACTGGTCGATGAAATGTGCTTCGTCGCGACACGGAATAATCACCGATACCTTGGGCGTCACCGGATTGTCCTTCAAATGATTGGCTTCCAGCTCCAGCCGCGTTCCGGATGCCAGTGCAGCGGCTTGCGGATTTTCGGACGACGGCAGGCCATAGCCAACACGCCCACCGGGATCATCACCCCTTCAATCAGGAAACCTTTGTACCCCTCGGGCCCCGCCCGAATCAGCGGGGGAAGACACGCCACGAACAGCCACGGTGCAACTGCGCCAAACAGCCGGAACAAGTATCCCGCGCCGGCGCGGCGATGTGCATTCAAACAATAGGCCCACACCAATCCCATCACTACAGCGCCCAGCGCTACCCCCGGGTATCCGAAGTTCAGATACCAGCCAGTGGCATGATGGAGCGAGTACCCTTGGTTTTGAATCGCTCCCACGCTCTCGCTGTAATACAGGTAGATGTCCGGCGGGCGGTCCGGCCACAGCACCCGGGGAATCACCGAGCAGACCAGCGAATATAGGCTGTATCCGAAGCGCGGCTCGACACCCCCCGCCAGCACGCCATACATGGAAAAATGCGCGCCATAGGCCTCGTTGCTCGAAGTTAGAAAATTCGCCATGCCGGTCGCCTGGTCCGCCCGCGCGCTTACCGCTGCTTCCAGACCCGCAAACGGCACCGCGCGGAAAAAGTCAATGGCATAGAGCATCCATAAGCCACCGGCCACCACCAACCCCGCCCGGATCCACTTCGGTTTTCGCACCAGCCCCAGATATGCCAGCATTCCCGCCACCAGCGTCGACAGGACTTCATTCTTGTTTCCCAGGATGAAGGTAAATGCGAGCATTCCCCCCAGCAGCAACAGATATGCGGGAAGCGTGTAACGACGCTGGACGCTGACCAGCGCGCGCGAGCGCTTACCCGCCGCTAGCACCGCCAGCCCGATCGCGGGGGGAACCAGCGCGACCCTGTTCAAAACCTGGTGCAAAGTGAACCATTCGTCCGTTTGGGTCCTGGTGTACACGTAGGCCGATTCATTCAGAGTCCAGGCCGCGCCAAGCTTATCCTCCACTAGCAGCAAACTGGCCACTCCCGCGACCAAGCCGATCAGGAGAATCGGCCCATGGCGCAACGTCAGAGGGGCGAGCTCGCGATTTCCTTTGGCTGGCGCCACGGCCAGGAGCAAGGTTAGTTCCACCAAGATAATGAAGCCCGCATACAATGCCAGCGCTACCAGGTAATTCCGATCGAGCACGATCGGGAACAGCTTGCCTTCCAGATATCCGTAGTTCTTGCCGCTGAATCCGCCGGTTTTGTCGATCACAATGTACCAAGCCCCAAATAGGGACCAGTAATAAAGAACGCCGATTCCCACCAGCGTGCCCGCATCGCGGCGTCTCACGTAAAGAGCCACGGCCAGCACCACGATCACTAGCGTTGCAATAGCCAGCAAAGCGAAGTATTCCATCTACCCTCCCCGCTCCTGCAATACTTCGCGGTATAGCCGCCCCAGTTCCCGCGCGATCCGCACCGAAGAGAACTCCTCTTTTTTCCTGCGCCCGTTTGATCGCCGCGGTGGATCAACGACTGCGGCCAAGGCGCGCCCCAAAGCCTGCTGGTCTCGCTCGACCACGCAGGAACAGGTGACGCCTTGCAGCCGCTCAGCGACGTCGCCCACGTCCACGCTTACCACTGGAAGATTCGTGGCCAGGGCTTCCTGAACAATCGTGGGCGAACCCTCGGCGTCGCTCGTCACTAGCAGGCAATTTGCGGCGTTCATCATGGCCGGCACCCGCGCGGGCTCTACACGCCCATCGAGCACTTCCAGACGAATCGAAGGCGTCCACTGCCGGGCTTCCTGAACGGCCTTCTGCGCTAGATCCAGCCGCTTGTTGACGGGGTCGAATCCGGCGTTGAACAACACCACGCGTTCTTCTTCCCGCCAACCCAGCCCACCGCGCAGAAGTTTTGGAGGCTCGGGCCGGAAAACTTCCGGATCGACGCCCGTCGGTTGGATCGTCACGCGCGCGCGCCGCCACCACAGCCGTGCCTTCAACTTGCGGCTCACGCACACGATGCGCGTCGCCCTCAACGCAGCGATTTGCGAGAGCAGCAAGCCAGCTGCCGCCTGAAGGTCCCGTGCTGAAGGAAGACGGTTCAAATCGCTGCCGCGATAAGTGATCACCAGCGGAATCCGTCCTACGCCCAACGCCGCAAACAGCGCGGTGACGGTTCCGTAGTGCGCGTGAATCACCTGAGGGCGGAACGCACGCACCAGGCGGCGGAAGCGGCGGAACTCCTCAAACAGCGCTCGCGGCGCAGTGCGAGAGCGCAGATCGAACATTTCGACGTCAAATCCCAACCCAGCCAGAGTTTCCGCCTGCCTCCGGACGAACACCATCGAGTGGCCCGTCGCCACGCCCGGAATCACGAACAATACCCGCGTTGCTGCTCTCATCGGAAGCAGGCCTCTCGTAGCCAGGGGAACGCGCGGAACACACCCAGCCGCGCGAGCTTGGTCCAAGCGAAAAGATTTTGCGGGTGGGACGCGAGATGCTTCGAATAGATAGCCCACGCTAGCCCGTAATCTCCGGCCAGCATCATATGGTCGGCTTGCTTGAGAAGTGCTGCGGCAGCCTGGGGAGTTCCCGGTTCCGCGAGCTCGCCCGCGATATCTTCGGCTTCGCCAGCGCGGCGAGCTGCCGCCAGACGCTGGATCGCTCCCTGCGCCCAGGCTTGCTCCGCCGCCCTCTCGGCGCTCACCGAACCGCTGGTGTAACGATAGTGATACAGCGGGTCCGCTAAGTTCGCGGCGTATCCGAGCTCAGCCAGCCTCCACAAAAAATCGTAGTCCTGCGAGCAGCGAAATTCCTCGCGGTATCCACCTGCGGAAGCCGCCGCCGCTCGCGGAAACATTACCGATCCATGCACGAATGGATTCCCGTGCTGTAGCTGCCGGAGAATGTCGTCGTGTTTCGCCGGCAGACGCAGTTGCCATAACCGCCGTCCATTCTGCTGATGCGTCCAGGCATCGGTGCCGAGCACGGTCGTTTCCGGATGCGCGTCGAAGTGGTTGATTTGACGCTCGAGACGCGTGGGCTCGCTCCAATCGTCGGCGTCCTGGCGTGCGATCCACGTTCCGCGTGCTAGCGTGAGCCCACGGTTGAGAGACGCCGTCAGTCCTCGGTGCGGCTCGTCTGCGATGCGGATCCGTTCGTCATATCTGGCTCGTTGCGCGAGAAAGCCTCGAACCGGTGCGTTCCGGCTCCCGTCATCGACGATCAGGAATTCGAAATCGGCGAAGGTTTGTGTCAGGATCGACTCGACTGCCCGGTCGAGCATCTCGAGCGGCGGGTCGTACACCGCCATCAGCACCGTCACGGCGGGATTTAGCATGTTACTTTCCAGCGCGCGGCCCATTGCGCGAAGGTCAACAAGGTCCACAGCCGTTGGCCCCGGGCGTGAAGTTGTAGTTCGGGATCGAGTAGCGGGCACGGCAACAGGTCGCGCACCATCTCCCGCAGTGGACCCGCCAGCCAGGTTTTGATCGGCGCTCCGAAACCGTGCTTGGGACGCGCGCTGATTTCTTCCGGCAACTCCTCGCGATACGCTGCGCGCAGCAGGATCTTCTTCTTCCCTGCGCGTACTAGGTCCCGGGCGGGCAGTTGCTGGGTCCATTCCAGAATGCGGTGATCGAGGAAAGGACTTCTCCCCTCGATCCCATAGGCGCCCAGCGCGATATCCATCTTATGAGTGAGGTTGTTCGCCAGGTATAGGTGCCGGTCGGTCCACAGTGCCTTCCGGAGTGCTCCCTTGGGGGAAGCTTTAAGAAACTCGTCTGCGGTAAGCAGTCTGGACAGAGCTCCCCTGGATCCCCCTAGCGGAGATCTCCCCAACAAAGCCGCTCGTTCCCCTTCGCGAAAGGTGACTTTCGATTCGACATATACGCCTGTGGCGCCGTTTCCGTCGACCAGTCCGACGCACGCCGCCGCAGCCTTGACTGCCTGTTTCGCCGCAATACGGGAATAGTGACGATAACCGCCAAACGCTTCGTCGCCTCCGTCGCCATTGAGGACCACTTTGTAGCGGCCGGCCAGCGCTCGGGCGAGTTTTAGCGAGCTCAATGCGGAACTGTCCGCCAAAGGCTCATCGAAGTGTCCGGCCGCATCAAGGACACGCTCGGCCGCCGAGGCCGCCTGAGCCCGCAGAACTTCGTGCCGGAGGTCATACTGTTGCGCGACTCGCCGCGCGTAGGGCAGATCGGTTTCATCCCCTTCTGTGATCACCGTGAATGCGTCTAGCCGGACGTCCTGACGGGCCGCCTCCGCGGCAATCACCGTGGAATCGATGCCTCCACTAAGCGCCAATGCTACGGGCACGTCCGATCGCAGCCGCAGACGCACCGCGTCGGCGATCAAACTGCGCGCTTCTTCTCTTTTCCCCGCGGGCGTGCACGAGACGATGGGATGCGCCCACTCCGGAAACCACCAACGTTCAGTCTTGCTGTGCCCGTCTTTCCACCGCAGCCAATGCCCGGCCGGAAGTTTGCGGACGTTCCGGAAAATCGCCAGCGGAGCCGGAACGTAGCCCAGGGCCAAGTAGACTTCGAGCGCTGTCCGATCGACGTAGCTACTATGAAAATCCCGCAGAGCCTTCAGTTCGCTCGCGAAGGCCAGGGTGCGTCCTTGTTCGAAGTAGACCAGCGGCTTTTCTCCGCTTCGGTCGCGTGCCAGGATCAATTCCCGCTCGCGCGCGTCCCACAAGGCGAAAGCGAACATCCCGATGAAGCGGTCAAGCGAGCGTTCGATTCCCCACGCCGCGCAGGCCTCGAGTAGTACTTCGGTATCACATGAGGAGCGCCAGGGCGCAGCGTCCAGTTCTTCGCGCAGTTCCCGATAGTTAAAAAGTTCACCGTTGCACACGATGGTCCAGCGCCCGTCGCGGGAGGTCATGGGCTGAGCGCCGTTAGAAGAGAGATCCAGAATGGCCAGACGCGCGTGACCGAATGCGATCTCCGGGCTCATCTCACAGACGCCCGCGCCGTCTGGTCCGCGATGCGCCAGAGCGGCGATCATCCGCGTTACCTGTTCGCTTGCTCCCGCGCGTCCGATCACGCCCGCAATCCCGCACATTTGCTAAAGCGGACTTACCCTCCGGCCGGCGCCTTCGAATCCCGGTTTCCGTCGCCCGCACCACCACCGGATCAATGTCCGCCCGGTGCGTCCGATCGGTTCCGGTAGCTTGCGGCCCGTGCCGCTTGTCAACATCTTCCATGCAGCGCCAGCCGCGTCCGCATGTCTGCTCTTCAGCCGCGCCCCTAAGGTCAGCAGAAGCCGCATCCGGACGTTCGCACGCCACAGCGCTTTCCAAGCCCGCCGCGTCAAAGTCGATTCCCACCACCGCCGTTCGATAGCCCGCTCCACGATTTTGAAAATCTCGCGCTGCATCCGTGCGCTGCCCAGCCGGTTGCTCCAGTTGCCGGGGTGCCGGCGATTGCAGACGCCGTGCCGCGCGAGCATCGCGGCTGGAAACTGCTCCACCGCGCGCACGAACCAGTCGGTATCGGCCAGGGCATAATCCGAGTTGAAGGGGCCCACCCGTTCCCAAACGATTCGCCGGAACACCAGCGTCGAAGGATGAAAGGGCCAGTCGTAGTAGCGCGTCATATACCAGACCAAGTCCTCAGTTGTGACGATCTGCGTGTGCGGAAATCGTAGAGGACGGCGCACCGTTGTGGCGCCACTCGCGGTCTCGATGCAGTCGATAAATCCGGAGTGCACCAGGCCGACCTCAGGATGCGTTTCCAGGTATTCGACCGAGGCTTTTAGATGGCCGGGCGTGAAATGGTCGTCGTCCGAGCACCAGGCGATGTAATCGCCGTGAGTTTGCTCAATCGCAAAGCTCCAATTCTCCACACCGGCCGAATTCCTCTCACGCTCGAAGATACGCACGCGCGGCTCAAGGGAAGATATGTCGTTCAGGACCGCCCAAGTAGTGTCAGTCGAAGCATCGTCCGCCACGACGATCTCATCAGGCGCGTATGATTGATCGAGCGCTGCCTCGAGCGCCTCGCGCACCATGGCGCCGCGGTTGTAGGTGGCGATCGCCACGGAAAGCTTCATCCCGCTCTCCACGTCACTATCGAGACTGCTACCACGGCCGATAATCCACCGGTCCAAATGAGCGTCATCCGCGGGCCGGGCCGGAATCCGTAACGTCTCCAGGCGATCCATCCGCAAATCGCAAGATGGGCTACATACATTGCCACAAAAGCCATCGCCGTTCCTTCGGCTGCTCCCCGGAAGTACCCGACGATGGCCGCTCCGGCCGCGAAAACCGCGAATGCGCTCAGATCCGCCACCAGGAACGCGCGCATATCGGCCGACGCCAGCATCGGAATCGATAGTACCCAGCTCGACACTTTCAGGTAGTCCCCCACTAGCGTCCAGCGCAGATAGCGCGACGCCTCGCGGAATGCATCCGAATAAAACAGAGCCAGCACCACCGGTTTCAGCAACGCCAGCACGCATATGATAGCTGCCGACGCCAGCGCCGCCGCCGTCAGCATGCGGGTCAGATGAGCGTTGCGCTCGGCCCGGTCCGGGGTTCTCGCCAGCACCGGCAAACAAAATGTCTGCAAGGATGCGAGCACTAGCGAAACGTGGTTCATGCTGATGGCCCAGGCAGCGTCGAACTGCCCGGCCACCGCGAATCCTTGCTGATGAAGAATCCGGGCTCGTGCCGCCAGCAGCACCAGCGCCGCCGGTGATCCGCCGGCCAGCATGGCGCCTGACATGGTTAGAAATCCCCGCGCCGCTTCCGCGCTCCACCACGGTCCTCGACCGCGAAACCAGCGTTTGACTGGCTCGCGATTTAATACCGCGAGGGCTAACATCGCCGCGACGGCTGCTGACGCCGCCAGCCACCACACCAGCAGGTCTGGATGTCCCGCACGCAGCAAGCGCACCACTGGATACGCCAGAACCGCCATGGTCGCGGGTGAAGCCATCTGCACTAGAGCCAGCCGGCCGATCTCGCCGCGGGCATTCAGGACGGCACTCAAAAAAACGAGCGAGCTCGAGAACACCACCGGCAGGGCCAGCCAACGGACCAACCCCGCGCGCTGCGCGCCCAGGCCAGTTGACGAAGCCAACCATCCGGGTTCCGCCAACGCCAATACAGTCACCAGCAGCGTGGCCGTTGTCATCAGCATCAGCACGGTACGCAAAAACTGGCGTCGTTCCGCGCCATGGCGCGAGCTGACGCCCTGTACCAAAGCAGTCTGCCCGTTGAGGGTTGCCCCGGTCACACCAGCCTGCCGGATCTGTTGGAGCGTGGTCAGCACCGCGACCTCGACTGGACCGAGCATGGCCGCGAAGATCTTGGTCGCCGCCACGCTGAGAGCGGCACTCGCCACGGCGGCCGCTCCGGTGAGGCTCGCCGCTCGCAGCAGCGGCCGCCAGCCCGAGGGCTGCGCCTCCTCGATAAGAATCGTCGCTGAACTTGCGCTGGTCATACCACCATGGCCCGCCGCCCCGTGGCAGTGTAGTCGCGATGCCACGCCACCAATCGCTCGACTCCCCAGGCCACCGGCGTAGCTGGATAAAACCCGGTGTAGTCGAAGAAATCCTCGACCTCGGCGTGCGTCGAGATCACATCGCCAGGCGATATCGGCAGGAATCGCTTGCGTGCGCGTTTCCCCAGCGCATGCTCGATGGTATGGACGAATTCGAGCAACCCTACGGGCGATCCGTGCCCGACGTTGTACAGCCTGTAACCGGTGTGCGGGCGGTCGATCACCCGAACCAGTCCCTCGACGACGTCGTCCACGTAGGTAAAATCGCGCTGCATACGCCCGTAGTTGTAGAGGTCGATGGGCTTGCCACGCTCGATGGCCCGCATGAATTTGAACGGCGCCATATCCGGCCGCCCCCACGGTCCGTACACGGTGAAAAAACGCAATCCGGTGGTGGCCATACCAAACAGATGCGAGTAGCAATGAGCCATCAACTCGCCGGCGCGTTTGGTTGCGGCATACAGCGACACCGGTGTCTCCGCCGGATCGCCCACGGCGAAGGGCGTCTTGCGGTTGCCCGCATAGACCGAACTCGACGACGCGTAAACCAGCCGTTCGATTTCCTGCCTCCGGCAGCCTTCGAGCACGTGCAAAAATCCGGTGACATTCGCATCGATATAAACGTGCGGGTTCTCGATTGAGTGCCGTACTCCCGCCTGCGCGGCCAGATGGACGACAACATCGAACCGGTTCCGGGCGAAGATGGCCTCGGCTGCGGTGCGCTCCGCCAGATCGGCTTCGATGAACTCGAAGGCGGGATAACCTGCCAGTCTTCTGAGTCGCGCCCGCTTCAGGCGTGGGTCGTAATACGCGTTCACGTTGTCCACGCCGATCACCCGCCGGCCTTCTGACATCAGCCGTGCTGCCAGATGATAGCCGATGAACCCGGCCGCGCCAGTGACCAGAATCGTCACGAAACTTTCTCCACCCACCAGTTCGCCAACGCCATATATTCCAAGCCGCTGCGCAGAAAGACGTCCACGGCATCTCGCGCGCGATACACAATCGGCTCACCGTGCAAGTTAAAAGAAGTATTGAGCACCGCGGCTTCTCCAGTGATCGATTCATACTCTTCAAGCAGCCGATGAAAGTCGGCATTGTGCTCCACCCGAACCTCCTGCGGACGCGTGGTGAAGTCATAGGGATGCTGCACCCCGGCGAGTGCAGCCCGCCGTTCCGGCCTCGTCCGGAAAGCGAACATCATGTAGGGAGAATCTGCCGGCTTAGGCTTTTCGTAGTAGCGTGAGGCGCGTTCGGCTAACACCGCGGGAGCGAAGGGCATCCAGAAGTCGCGATTCTTGATGGCCTGGTTAATGCTGCGGACCGCCGACGGCGAATCTGCCCGCGCCAATATGGACCGGTTCCCCAGCGCGCGTGCGCCGAACTCTGCAGCGCCTTTGGCCCGCGCGACAATCCGGCCTTCGGCCAACTCCCCAGCCACCCGCTTCTCGATATCGGCCACCCAGTGAAAGCGCACTTTGGTCCGGGGCTCGGCATCCGTCAGCGCTTTTTCCGCTTCGATATCGGTGATGGAATCGCCGTAATAGATCGCGCCCAGCGGCTGGATGCTTTCTCCCCGCTGTGCTGCCGCGAAGCAGGCTGCCCCGATACTGTTCGATTCGTCTCCACAGGATGGAAACACGAACATGCTTTTGACCTCTGGCAATTCGAGAATCGCCAGATTGGCCTTCACGTTCATAAACACGCCGCCCGAGCAGGCAATCCGATCGATTCCGGTTTCGCGCACCGCACCCGCCACCCACCGGGTGAGCATCTTCTCCAGGAAACGCTGCGCTCCTGCGGCCACCCAATCGAAACGCTGCCCTTTGAGCAGGCTCCCGAGGAACTCGTAAGCCGCATAGAGGGACGGCATTCCCTTACGCCGCCGCCATCCCAACCCATCCGAGGTGAATTCGAACAACGCTTCGAGCGAGCGCGATATTTCCGCGGCCGCGAGCGAGCTCGCACCGTAGGGGGCCAGACCCATGACCTTGTACTCGTGCTCGAGCGGGCACATCCCCAGCCACCGTGTCACCAGCGCATAGAGCCGCCCGATTGAGTTGTGGTCGCTCACTTGCGCTAACCGCGTGAGCGTTCCACCTTCAGCCAGACTCACCGTGGCCGATAAGCGGTCGCCCGAGCCGTCGCAGGTCAGAACTAGAACTTTGTCGTCGGTCATTCCCCAAGGCGAGGTGTAATAGGCCGCCGCGGCGTGCGCCTGGTGATGCTCTACGGGAGTCAGTTGCTCGCCACTCAAACCAATCGCGCTGAGTTGCTCGGCTCGTTCCGCCGCCCGCGCGCGCTGGTATGCCCGGTCGACCATCGAGGTCTTGAAAGTTTGCTTAAGCCGCGAGCATAGGCTCGAACAGCTCGCATAGTCACGCAGGATTGTCTCTCGCTGCCACTGGTGATAGTTCATGTAATTGCCGTTCAAGGCCGCCAGCGGGGACGAATTCCTGTCCAGCAGCAAACGCGCGGCGCGGACGGCCCCCCTGGGCGCATCGCCCTGGTTTTTCACCCGTGTGAGCCGTTCTTCTTGCAATGCCAGCTCGATCCGGCCGTCGCGCAGCAGCGCGGCCGAAGCGTTGTGCCCGTCATGGATGCCCAGCACCACGCTCACGTCGGCACTCCGTTGGTGGCGTTGTCCTCCAGTTTTTCCGAATTGGGAGTTCGATAATACGACCGGTAGTAATCGTAATAGTGGTAACTATCGCTCAGGTCCCGGTGCACTTCATTGAGCACTAGCCCCACCGTCTTGGCACGAACCCGATTCAGAGTTGCCAGCACCGCAGCCACCGCCTTGCGCGTAGTGTGTCCAGCGCGTGCCACCACCAGCACTCCGTCTACTGCCGTAGCCATTTGCAACGGCTCCGCAAAGCCCAGCAGCGGCGGCGCATCCACGATCACCAGATCGTAGTCGGTGGCTGCTTCCTCGATCATCTCCATCAAGCCGCGCCCGATCAAATCGGCGGAATGCCGCGAGGGCGCTCCGGCCGGAAGCACGTGCAGGTCCGGCAGGCTGGCGACCGGGGTTACCGCCGCGCGCCAATCAAATTCCCCCCGCAGCACGTTGGCGAGCCCCACGATTCCGGGAATCTTGAAACTGCGGTGCACGCTCGGCCGCCGCAGATCGCCATCGATCAGCAAGGTCCGCTGGCCTTGTTCCGCATAAGCTGCCGCAAGATTCGCCGCGGTAGTCGTCTTGCCCTCGGCCGGCGCTGCACTGGTTACCAGCAGCGACCGGTAACGCTGGTCCAGATTTCCCAATAAGATCGAATTGCGCAGTGTCCGCACGCTTTCCCGAAAGCCGCTGGGATCGCGTTCCTCTACCATTCCTTTGTCGGATGACGACGGCAGCGCCAAAACCCGTCCTCCCGGCACGTTCTTCAACAGCGGCAGGCTCCCGATTACTTCGGTACCCAGGGTGCGCGCCACTTGCTCGGGATCTTTAATGGTCTTGTCCAGAAGGTCTCCCACCACTGCGGCGCTCCCCGCCACCAGCATGGAAAACAGTAGCGCCAGCAGCGCGTTTAACGGAATGTTGGGAGATACCGGCTGGAGCGCCGGCCGGGCGGCATCGGCAATGCGGATGGCGCTGTTCTGGAATCCCGCGTTAATGCCGGCTTCCTTGATTTTGCGGACCAGTTCGGCATACAGCGTTTTATCGGCTTCCGCCTCACGTTTGGCCGCCTGATACTCATAGTTGCGGGCATTCACCCGATCGAATTCGGTTTTGGTTTGCGCCGCCGCCGCCCCAGCCATCTGCTCTCGCCGCTGGCTTTCCCGATACCCCACTTCCACCTGCTTTGCGATGCTGGCCCGGGTAACTTCGAGAGCGCCTTCCAGCTGATCGAGCTGCGCCTTGGCCCGGCGATACTCAGGATGGTTCGTGCCGTAATATCCAGAGACGTCGGCAAAGTGTTCGCGGGCTTCCTGGGAGTGCTCCACCAGCTTGCGCAGCGCTTCCCCTTGCGGCGATGCCAGCGCCGCCTCAAACGACCCGCCTTGAACCGATTCCCAGGCCGCTTGCTGACGCAATAGATCGGCTTGCGTGGCGGTGTGTTCGGTATTCAGCTGGACTAATCGTGATTCCAGGATGTTGGTCTTCGCTTCCGGGTTGATCACCGTCAGTTCCCGCTCGAAGGCTGCCAAAGCCAAACTGGAGTGTTCCATCTTGACCTTTAGCTCATCCAGCTGACGTTCCATGAAGGTCGCCAGGCTGGTGGAACTGCGTAATCGGATATCGTAGCTATGCTCGAGATACGAATCGGCGATCGCATTCGATACATCCGCCGCCAGGACCGGATCGTCTGAGCGGTAGCTGACCAACATCAAGTAGGTGTTGGGCGGGCGTATGACGCGCAAGTACTTAAGCACGATAGGAGCAGCTTCTTCCCGCGGCGATTGGGCAGAAGATTGCTTTTCCCTTAGCCGTAGGCCGAAACGTTGGTCCACTGGACGGAGCACCCCGTCGGACTGCACCAGCTTCATCTGGGTTGCCAGAAACTGCTCCGCATCGTTGGTCACGCTGCGCGCTGCATCCTGTCCCAGTACTCCGGCCGGACTCTCGCGATCCACGTCTACCGTCGTGGTCGATTCGAAAATCGGCGTCAGACGCGCGGAAACAATTACCGTAGCGATCACCGCGAGTGCACAAAATCCCAAAATCTTCCAGCGCTGGCGCTTGCAAATCCAGACATACTGCGAGATGGGGATGCGGGCGTCTTCCGGATCTTGGACTGCCAGGCTGTCGAGTAGCGCCGGCCACTGCCCGGAATTTTGAGAACTGAGGGGTGAAGGATTCACGGGACTCACGCGCATTTCAGCGGTTCAGGCCAAGAATCAGGGCTCCCGAAGCTGTTCCGGCCGCAAACGCCACGGCTTTTTCGATCACATTGGCCGTGACCCGGCCACCGCGATTATCGGGAATGTAGAAGATGTCTCCCGCCGCCAGGACCACGTCGGGCGCTTTGCGTTCCAGGATCTTGCGGAGCGCGACCTCGATCTCCTGTTTGCCGCCTTCGCGGGGACGGTAGATGTAGGCGAGCTTAGTCGAGAAAGGGGCTAAGCCTTCGGCCAGCGCCAAGGCCTTCAGCACCGAAATTCCAGTCCCATCACCCGCGGGGAACGCGCCGGGCTTTTTAACGTTTCCCACCACGAACACCCGCCCGGCTTCGGGAACGCGCACTTCTTCGCCGCCCTGCAGGATTAAATTGGCCGCCGGATCGGCCGTCTCAATCAAGGCCTTGACCGAGATTCTTTGCGTGAGCGGTTTACTATCGAGACTCGCCCGCGTCACCAGAATATCCGCACCGGCGTCCCCGCTTAGTCCTTCCGCGCGCGTCAGCGCCTCGAGCAACGTCACCGGTCCGGCGGCGTCGAAGGTCACGGGGTGCCGCACTGCACCTGCGACTCGAATTGGACGGGTGGCGTACTCGGCGAGGGTGATCACCACTGACGGGTCTACCAGCAGTCCCGCCTGGCTCAAGGCGTCCGCCACGCGCTGTTCGAGTTCCGCTGGGCTAGTTCCGCGCGCTTCAATCGGCTTCTTGAGTATGGGCAACCGGATGGACCCCTCCGGGCTCACCCGCGCCGTGCGCGACATCTCCGGCGCGCCATATATAGAAATGGAAAGCAGATCGCCTACTCCGATGGCCCGCGGCGGAAGATTCGCCCCCGTTTCGGTAGACCCCACCGGCAGACGCGCCTGTCCAAAAACACAACCTGCCAGGAGACCAAGCCAGTACACGGCGACGATTCTCATGAGCTTTCCCCGCTTCCGATCGGCACAATCGCTTCCCGGTCTACCTGCACCGCAACCGAACGCTGTAACACGTCGATATTAATCACCAAATGCACGGAGTCCTTGGTTCGGACCAGAGTGCCTTCCTGTCCGCGCATGGGCCCGTGCTCCACTCGCACCCGGTCGCCGGCTTTCAAATAGGGCCAAGGCGCCAGAGGCAGCTTTGACAGCAGCATCTGCTGAATCACCGCAATTTCAGAATCGTCCAATGCCGCCGGCATGCCGCCGAATCCCACGATCCTGGCGACTCCCGGCGTATCCATCACATGAATGCGATCGTCCAGGTCGAAGTGGCACAGGACATACCCGGCAAACAGCGGCATTTCCACGTCCTTCACTCGATCCGACCACTGTCGCCGGCTGCGATATACAGGCAGCAAAGTCTCCAGGCCCTTCGACTGGAGCGCCTTCTCGGTTTGCCGTTCGTGCTGATATGGCACGGTCAGCGCATACCACTTTTGTTCGGATAGCGTGTGTTGAGACATAGCTCGCGCTTTGTGAGTCCCAGGACGATTTCCTTTATGAGTTGCGAAAGGAATTTCCTGCTACCAGAGTTTGTGGGATAAGGCCGAGGATTGTCTCAGAGAGAAACTGAAGAAAGGCTACCGCCAGAACTTGTACCACTTCCACACGGACGATTCCGAACCTAGGTTCGGCAGGCCCATGTCATCTCCGGAGAGCGCCGCACCGGGATTGGTCACACACAGGGCCTCGGCCAGCGCATCTCCGTACTTGTTTTGGAGCCACGTCCGAGCTTGATCCATAATCGGCGGACGGCGCTCGCAATCGTGGCCATCGCTGGCGATCACGTGCACCAACCCGCGGTCCAGCAGTTCACGTGAGAATTCCTGTGCACGCTGGCCGAATCCGCCCGTGAGGCTCTGCGCGGTCAATTGCAAGCGCGCCCCCTGCTCCACCCACTTGGCGATATTCTCAACCCGCTGGCGCAGAAGTCCGTTGCGCTCGGGATGAGTGACGACGGGAGTCATCCCAGCATCTCTCAGGCGCACGAAGATATCTTCGGTATTTTTAAATATCAGCAGCTCGGAAAACTCGACCAACAGGTAGCGCTGCTGGTTGATAGTGTATTTCCTGGGATGCTCGATCGAATCCTGAATATTATCGAAACTCAGATGAAAATCGCAGCCCGTGTACAGCCGCAACCCGCCGCCCGCGGCCTTCTGGACCTGCGCCATCCGTTCAGCGATCTGGTCAGGATCGAATTTAAAGTTAAGGTTGGCGTGGGGCGTGGCCACCAGATCGGTGGTGCCGTGCGCCGCCGCCATGCGCACCATGGCGAGTGAGTCTTCGAGCGTCCGTGCGCCGTCGTCCAGGCCGAACAGCACGTGGCTGTGAATATCGATCAAACCTCAATCTTAGCGTTGCCGGCTACGATCCGATCTGCATCCCCGCTGCTGCCGCCGCAGTCTTGAGGCAGACGAAAAGCGCCCATGGCAATCCGATACCGGCCAGGGCCTTTCCGAAGCTGATCTTACGGCCGGCGGCGTGGACTCCGATCGCCAGCAACACAATAATCCATAACGAAAACAAGTCAATCGACGATCCCAGCGCGCGTAGCGCGGCCGGTGAATCCGGGCTCAAATAGGCTCCTACGTTGAACATTAGCGGATTCTGCAAATTGAACTCATCCGGATCCTTCAGGAACAGTACCACCATGGACAAGAGGGTTTGTATGATCAGGGGAAGAAACCCATAGGCCACGATCGCCATCATGCGTTTCAATCCGATACTCGCGCTCATCATTGTGTCGAAAATGAACATAAGCATCACCGCGACGATAAAAACGTAGAACAGTGTTCCGACGGCGGAGCCTCCGTAGCCTAGATACTTGTACAATCTGGCTGCAGTTGCGATCGCCTGTTCCCGCTGCTGGACGGTCATGGTTTGCGAGTTGGGGAGGCGCTCAATCGCCGGCCGAATCACCGATTCCCAGCCCACGCGCTGGGTGAAAATGTTCAGGTACACCGTACCGAGCAGAGCGATCAGAATCACTGGAATCCACCAGCGCGGGCGACGGGCGATGTCCGCGAACGCCTTGCCGGGTGAAAAGAACACACCGGCCAGACGGGCAGGCTCGCTCATCTTGTTTAGGGCGGCCTGCTCGGGGGGCGTTGCCAGTGGCGGCGGCCCGGGAGCCGGTTCGGGAGACATGCAGCCAGTCTAATCCTCCGCATTTTGAAACACAACGGCGGCAATTACTGAGCGTTAGTTAGTATCTACTGACGGACCATGCTCTTTCCTTCTTCACCTAATTTTATAGTTGACAGCCATTCGCGTCTGGGAGTATTCTGGCTGCGGAAGTCTTAATTCTTTAGTTCTGAAGGAGCGCATCTTGGCCCGCAAGAAATCTCAGGACCTGACCGAAGCCGAACTTCGGCTCATGGATGTGATCTGGCGCAAGGGATCGGCCACTGTAGCCGAGGTCGCCGAAGCTCTTCCCAAGCCGCTCGGCTTGGCCTACAACACGGTGCTCACGACCATGCGGATTCTCGAAGATAAGGGATATGTGCGGCACACCAATGAGGGCCGGGCGTTCCTGTATCATCCTGTAGTCGGACAGAAGGAGGCCAGCCGTAACGCGGTACGGCGGCTACTCAGCCGCTTTTTCCGCGACTCGCCGGAAGAACTCGTACTCAATCTCCTGGAACACGAGGAATTAAGCGAACAGGAACTTACCAGAATCCGTAAACGCATCTCAGAAGAAGTTATTAAAGGAGGGGGGAGGTCGAAATGAACATCCTTGGCACGGCGTTCGCGGCCTTGTTGAATAGTCTCTGGCAAAGCGCCTTGATCGCTTTGTTGGTCTGGGCAACCCTGCGGTTGCTGCCGCGCATAAATATCAGGATCAACGCCGCGACGCGGTGCGCCGTGTGGTGGGCAGTGCTGGCCGCGGTCGTGGTCCTCCCTCTGGCGCCACAACGTATCCACGTTCGGCCTGAAACCTCACTTCCGGCTTACGAATCGGCATCGAATCCAGTGCAGGCGGCGCCCGTGTCCGTGGCGGTGACGCCAGTCGAGACCCCGCTAGTATCCTCTCGCAGTGCCAGACCTCTCACGATCACGGCGGGAGCCGGACTGATCGCCATCTTCGCCATCTGGTCCGCGCTTTCCCTCTTCCGGATGATGCAGATCGTCCGCAGCTATCGTTACCTTCGCGGCGTTACCAAGCGGAGCCGCGCAGTCTCGCCGGAGCGGATGGTGAATTTCAACTGCTGGCTGCTGGCTTGCAGTATCGACCGTACTGCGCGGCTGCTGGTTTCCAGTGAAATCGTTTCTCCAATGGCGGTCGGTTTCCGCCGTCCTGCGGTGATCGTGCCCGAAACCCTGCTGAACGAGTTCACGGCAGAAGAGCTGGATCACGTGCTCCTGCACGAACTGGCTCACATCGCCCGTTATGACGACTGGACCAATCTGTTCGCACGCCTGATCGGCGCGCTACTGCCGATTCATCCGGTAGCCGTCTGGCTGATCAAGAACATCGAGCGAGAACGCGAAGCCGCCTGCGACGATTGGGTAGTCGCGAATACCGGCGAGGCTCGCCCCTACGCGGCCAGCCTTACGCGCCTGTTCGAGCTGTGTTCCGCCCGGCGCCGGCAACTGTTGGCGACCGGCATGGCTGGTCGGGCTTCGCACTTGGGCGAGCGAATCGAAGCGCTGCTGCGTAGCGGCCGTGATTTCGCTCCGCGCGTGTCCCTGGTGCGGGTGGCGCTGGGCGCCCTGGTTCTGGTCGGATTGGTGTTCGTCGGCGCGCAAGCGCCGCACTGGATCGCGTTTGCGCAGGAGCCCGCGTTCCCGCAAGAACCCGCGGTGCCCGTTGCGCCGGTACCTCCCGTGCCGCCGGTCGCGTCCGTGCCTGCGGTAGCTCCGCGGCCCGCGCTAGCGCCTCAAGGGCCGATCGCCGACGAGGATCTTGTGGATCTGCAGCGCGCGATCCAGGCAAGTAAGGCGGAGGCTCAGGGCGCTGTTGAACAGATTGACCGATTGCGGCAGGAACTCGCGGAGAAGCGACGTGTCTACACATCTGCTCACCCGGCGATCGTTGAACTCGAATCCCAGATCCGCGAAACGGAAGATGTCCTGCGCGCGCAGGAGTTGCAAGTGCGCGCCCAGAAGGCTCAGTTGGAATCCCAACTGGAACAAGGCCGCTCTGCCGACGAGATTCGCGCATCCGAAAGGATGTTAGAGGCGCAACAGCAACAACTGCTTGCGATGCAGGCTCAGCAACGGGCCCAGAACCAACAACAGCGCGCCGTTGAGCAAGGCCGAGAGTCCGCCCCCAACGGATCTTTCCTAGCCGCCCTGGTCGCCGCCGGTTATGGCAATCTTTCTGTGGACGAGATCATCGAAATCCGTAACGCCGGTGTTTCAGCCGAGTTTCTCCGTGCGGTCTCGGAAAGCGGCTTGAAGCCTTCGGCCAAGGAATTGGTCGAACTTGCTCGCAGCGGCTTATCTGGACAATACCTGCGGGCCTTGCGCGATGGCGGCCTCAAGAACATAAGCGTACAAGACATCGTCGAGGCTGCCCGAAGTGGTGTGCGCCCGGGTCTCATTAGAGCGCTCAAGGATGCCTTTCCGCAAATTACGATGCGCGAAATCATTGAAGGGGCGCACACCGGCCTTAACCCCAACGACCTGCGGCAAGCCAGGGAATACGGCCCCAACCTGACGTTGGAGCAAGTGATCCGGCTCAAGAAGGCAGGAGTGATCTAAATGGGTGCGAATTCCAAATACCTCACCGTCTTGCTGGTGATCGTGGGCGTGATGGCTGCTGCCACTCTGTTGGCATTCACAGAGGACCGTAACGCTGGTTGGGAATTGCGGCCCAGCCTCTCGCTGAATAAGGTCCACCTTGTCGTGCGCGGCTCCAATGGTTTTGACAATTGGGTAAACAGCCGGGATGTGGCACTGGATAGCTTCCGCGGATTCTCGCTCGCCATGCTCGCCACGCCGGGTCCGGCGAAGTTCGAGTACGTCGCCGATGCTGGCCGTTTGCTCTGTGAAGGCCGCTTTCTGATGGGCACAGGATCGGGAACCTACACGTTCACGCCGGATCCCGCATTCGTCTCGGCTCTGCAACAAATGGGATACGACGCCCCCGACAACGAGCAGCTTTTTTCCATGCTGATGATGGATATCACCCGCGCGTTCGCCCGTGAGATTCGCGACGCCGGTTTGCGCGCGTCGATCAACGATCTGCTGCAGCTTCGGATGCACGGCATCACTGTCGACTACATTCGCGAGGCTCGCCAGGCCGGCTACGCGAACTTCACTGCAGACGATTTGGTCCAACTGCGCATCCACGGCGTCGAGACAGCCTTTCTGCGCGATCTCAAAGCCGCTGGTTACGACCTCCGCGCCGCTGATATCGTGCAACTGCGGATCCACGGCGTCGATTCCGGATACATGCGCGATTTGAAGAGCTACGGATTGAAACCCGAAGCATCCGATTTGACGCAAATGCGAATGCACGGCGTGACGCCCGAATACCTGAAGGGCCTCAAGGACGCAGGCTACGAGAGCCTGAGGGCAGAAGAGGTCGACCAGCTCCGGATGCATGGCGTGGAAACGGGTTTCGTTCAGCAAGCCCGGCGTCTGGGATACGATTTCACTCCGCAAGATCTTGCGCAACTTCGAATGCACGGCGTCGACGGAGCATATCTAAAACGCTTGCAGGACGCAGGCATGCGCAACCTAAATGCCGGGCAAATCGCCAAGCTCCGCATGCACGGCGTGAATTAGAGTAAAGTTTCTAACTGAGATGTCCCTCCGGATCCGGATCGGTATCGCGCTGTCGCTGGGAGTAGCCTGCGGACAATCATTTGAGGTGGCCTCAATCAGGCTGCACCAAGGACCCGTCAGTATGATCGGCACGACGATTTCCGGCACTAGAGTCACGATGACTGCCTACACGGTGAGCAATCTGATTACGGCTGCCTACGGGCTGGAGGACTATCAAGTGGCCGGTGCGACGGGCTGGATCGGCTCCGACCGCTATGACATCGCCGCGCGCCCGGCTGGTGAAACTACTCCCAGTAGGGACCAAGCCCATCAGATGCTGCAACCCCTGCTTGCGGAGCGTTTCCAACTGAAGTTCCACCGCGAGACAAAAGAGATGCCGGTCTACGCGCTCGTGAAAGGAAAGAGCGGGCCGAAACTAAAGGAGAATACGGCCGCCGATCCACCCATGTTGCGGATGAGCAGCAAAGCACGTGACACGCAGATGACGTTTACTGGCTCGCCCATCGAACAGCTTGTAAGGCAACTGTCGCACGTACCCGGCGTGGACCGCCCCGTCCTGGATCAGACAGGCCTTACTGGAAAGTATGATTTCCAGTTAAATCTGACCGCGGAGCAGGGAGGCGATCCTGCCACCGGAGCAAGCGGTGAAAGCATCTTCACGGCAATCGAAGAACAACTAGGCTTGAAATTGGAGTCGCGAAAAGCCCCTATCGGAATGGTCGTGATCGACCACGTGGAACGACCTTCGGAGAATTAGGATTACCCGCCGATCGAATACATCGGCCGCGGTGGCGGCACGAACTTTTGCGTGTTGATCTCGTGCCCGATCCACTTATCGGCCACGCAGCTTCGCACGGCCTCGACGATCGCGGAATCCGGGGCGTTCGAGCGCAACAGCGACTTGACGTCAGTCTCGTCGATCGCGAACAAGCAATAGCGCAGCTTGCCATCCGAAGTCAGTCGCACGCGGTTGCAGTTCAGGCAGAACGGCTTACTGACCGACGCGATGAATCCCACGCGCCCGATGCCGTCTTTGAAACGATACTCTGTCGCCGGAGCTCGCGGATCGGCGTCCGGAATCTCTTCGAGCGGCCCGATCTCGCGCTGAAGCATGGCGATCATCGTGTCCATGGTCAACACGCGATCCCGCTCCCAGATCCCCTGGGCATCCAGCGGCATGAATTCGATATAGCGAATCTCGATGTCGCGCTCGCGCCCAAAGCGCGCCAGTTCCACAATGTCCGGCTCCACCAGGTTCTTAACCGCCACGGCGTTGATCTTAATAGGACCGTAGCCGAGCTTCCGACACAGCTCAATCCCGTTTAAAACCTTGTCCAGATCGTCCCGCCGTGTGATGTGCTTGAAGCGTTCCCGATCGAGCGTATCCAGATGGACATTGATACGTCGCAGTCCGGCGTCGTACAGTTCCTGGGCGTGCTGGGCCAGCAGGACGCCATTGGTAGTGAGTGCCAGGTCCTGGATACCTGGGATCGCCACCAACTTGCGAATCAGTGCGGGGAGGCCTTTGCGAACCAGGGGCTCGCCTCCGGTGACACGCAGTTTGCGGATGCCCATGGTGACGGCAATCTTCACAAAACGCTCGATTTCCTCGAACGTGAGGATGTTCTCGCGAGGCTCGAACTTGACCCCTTCTTCGGGCATGCAATAGAAACAACGGATGTTACACCGATCAGTCACACTGATCCGCAGGTTGTCGTGCAAGCGCCCGAAAGTGTCGACGAGAGGGGTCACGAGGTCCTACACGTCTATTGTAGTCCCTCCGCTGTATTGCGAGGCCGGTCGGTCCATCTCAAGATCGCGTACAGCGCTCCGAAAAGCGCCACCGCGATGGCGCCCATGTGCCAGTAGTGTCCCCGGATCCAGTCGTTTGTGTTTTCACCTAACTGCGCGCCCAGGTAGGCCAGAGCGGCATAACGGGGAATGCGGCCCGCGGCCAGCACCAGCATGAAGCGCGTGCGGCTCACTCCCATGGCGCACGCACCGGCGCAGAAGACTTTTAACGGCAGAATTGGGATCGGGAGCAGTGCGGAGATGAAGACCGTGACCATGCCATAGCGCTGAACCCAGGCGCGGAAACGCTGCCCCCGTCCGGAGAGCGTGTAACGCAACAGGAATTTGTCTCCACCCAGCCGCACGATCTCATAGAAAACCGCGCTGCCAAGCAAGGAGCCGGCGGTCGCCAGCACAGCGCACAGGATGGCCGCGTCCGGCCGCGCGATGGCTACCAGCAACAGCAGCGCGTCGGTACCGCCCGGATTGGGAATGCCGATCGATTCGATGAAGGCCAGTACGAATATGCCCAGCGGCCCCCACGAGACCAACAGCCTTCTAAACTCCTTCATCCACTCCTTTCAGCTAGCTCGCGCAGAGCTGCTTCATCGATCACTTTCAGTCCCAGGGCACTCGCCTTATCGAGTTTCGACCCCGGATCCGCGCCAGCCACTACATAACTGGTCTTCTTACTCACCGAGCCGGCTATTTTACCGCCGGCGCTTTCAATAAGATTCTCCGCCTCCTCGCGCGACAATGCAGGCAGCGTTCCGGTCAACACGAAGGTCATACCGGCCAGCGGACCGCCCACCTTCCTTTTCGCTTGATACTTGAAGGGTAGCCTTTCTTCACGAAACCGTTCGATAAGCTCCCGATTATGTTTCTCGTGGAAGAAGCGCCGGATGCTTTGTGACACCTTGGGGCCGACCTCTTCCGCCCGTTGCAACTCCTCCTCATCGGCAGTTGCGATTTTGTCCAGATCGCCGAACGCATCCGCCAGGAATTGCGCGGTGCGCTCGCCGACAAACGGGATACCCAGGCCATTCAGAATTCGCGGCAAAGGTCGCTGTCGCGACGATTCGATGTTCTTGAGTAGCTTTTCCGCCGATTTGGTCCCCAAACGCTCCAGTTCGACCAGATCTTCGAGCGTCAGCCGGTACAGGTCGGCGACGTTCTTCACCAGCCCGCTGTCAACCAGTTGAGAGACCAGGGATTCGCCCATTCCGTCTATATCCATAACGCCGCGCGCAGCGAAATGGAGTACAGATTCTTTCAGCCGGGCAGGACAATTTGTATTGATACAGCGGCTGATGGCCTCGCCTTCGACGCGGACGATCTCGCCTCCGCAAACCGGGCAAGACTTCGGCATGCGGAATGGCATACGATGGTCCCCCTGCCGCACCACGCGGACCACTTTGGGGATAACGTCACCGGCGCGTTCGACCAGAACCCGGTCGCCGCCCTGGACCCCCAGCCGCTCGATCTCGTCTTCGTTGTGCAGCGTCGCGCGCGATACCGTCACGCCACCGATATTCACCGGCTTCAGCCGGGCCCACGGCGTGACCGCGCCCGTGCGGCCGACATTTACCTCGATACTCTCGAGCAGTGTCTCTTCCTGACGGGCGGGGAACTTATAGGCGATGGCCCAGCGGGGCGCCTTAGCCGTCCACCCCAAGCGGTTCTGCTGCTCGACCGAATCGACCTTGACGACGACACCGTCGATCTCAAACGGCAGGGAATCACGTTTCTCTTCCCACTCCTTGCAGAACGCGACGAGAACGTCGATATCCTCGAAGCGCCGACTATGCGGATTCACTTTGAACCCAAGTCTTTTGAGAGCCTCGAGCGCTTCCCACTGCGTCTTGTGCGCCGGTGCGCCGTCGGCCAATAGGAAATACGTAAAGTAATCGAGCTGACGTGATGCCGTGATCGCGGGATCCAGCACCCGCAGCGCTCCGGCAGCAGCATTTCGAGGATTTGCAAACAGACGCGCGCCCTGAGCCTCTTGCTCGGCGTTGAGCTTCTCGAACGCTTTGCGATTGAGCACCACTTCGCCGCGGGCTTCCCGATCACTCGACGTTTCTTTAATGTGGCCGCGCAATTGTAGAGGGATGGCGCGGATGGTCCGGGCATTTTCCGTGACGTCCTCGCCGATCGAGCCATCGCCGCGCGTGATGGCCAGAGCCAGCTTTCCATGGCGGTAGTGAACCGCCATGGACACGCCATCCATTTTCAACTCGGCCACGTAGGCGTAGGCTTCACCTTCCTTGAGCAGCCCGCGCAGGCGCTGATCAAACGCTCGAAGCTCTTCCTCGCCCACTGCATTGTCCAGGCTGAGCATGGGACTCGAATGCGGAACTTTGACGAAACCCTCGCGCGGTTTCCCGCCGACGCGCTGCGTGGGAGAATCCGGCGTCAAAAATTCCGGATGCGCCTTTTCGAGCACATCCAGCTCGCGCATCATCGCATCGTATTGGGTGTCCGAGATTTCCGGAGAATCGAGCACGTAGTACAGATGCTCGTGATGGCGCAGTTTCTCGCGCAGATCCTCTATTTTTTCGGCGATGCTCATCAGGTATCACGTATAATTATCGAATTGCATTGTTTCGCCAGCCGGTCCTGATCTATAACCCCGCCGCTGGCGCTTTGCGGCGCAATCCGGGCCGCATTCTACAACGTACCATTGCCGCGCTCGCTCTCGGCGATATTGCCCCGCGCCCCTTGCCGACATCCGCACCTGGACATGCCGATTCTCTTGCGCGGGAAGCAGTTCGTCAGGGAGCCGATCTGGTGTTAGTGCTGGGCGGCGATGGGACGATAAATGAGGTCGTCCAGGGCTTGATCGATTCGAATGTCCCGTTAGGCGTTTTGCCGGGTGGAACAGCTAACGTTCTGGCGATGGAGCTCGGTCTCGGCTCCCGATTAGAGGCCGCTGCTAAGCGGTTGGCCGCGTTCGAGCCGCGTCCCGTAGCGCTGGGCCGGATTACCGGCAGCTTCGGTTCACGCTATTTTCTGCTCATGGCGGGCGCTGGCCTGGACGCCAACATCGTGTATGAAGTCAGCGCCGGTCTGAAGAACGCCGTCGGAAAGCTGGCCTACTGGGTTGCCGGATTCGCGCATTTTTTCAAGCATGTGGAGCAACTCGACGTGCGCATCAACGGCCATATTCACCAGTGCGGCTTCGCGCTGATCAGTCGCGTGCGGAACTATGGCGGCGACCTGGAAATCGCCAGCGGAGCCTCGCTTCACGACGACCATTTCGAGGTCGTTCTATTCGAAGGATCGAACCCGTTGCGATACGCTTGGTACATGCTAAACGTGGCGGCCAGGCGTGTGCAGCGCATCCGCGGCGTGCACGTCCTGCGTACGCGTCAAGTGGACATACTCACCCAAGCGCCGGTCCAGATCGACGGGGAATACTTGGGCCGTCAGACCGTGTCCATCGAAATCATACCAGGCGCGCTACAACTTCTCCTCCCACCCAGACTGGTGTCGCCAAAACGTGGATAACATCACGCACACATTGGTCGGCCTGATGCTGTCGCGCGTCGGCCTGAATAGAGGTGAGAAAGGCGCGTCTGTCGCGATCATGCTTGCGGCTAACGCGCCAGACGTGGACACGTATAATTTCCTGACCGACAACCTCGCATACTTACAGGTGCATCGAGGATACACACATTCTTTAGCATTCGCGCCGCTAGTGGCGCTGGTTCCGCTGCTGCTGGTGAAGGCCTTCACGCGCACGCGAATCACCTGGATGACGCTGGCCACCTACGCCGGCTGTTTGATTGCGGTGCTTAGTCATCTGCTGCTGGATTGGACCAATGTTTATGGCGTCCGACTCATGCTGCCCTTCAACGCCAAGTGGTACCGCCTCGACAGCACCGACATCATTGACCCGGTGATCCTGGGAATCCTTCTTTTGGCCGTCGCCGCCCCGGCCCTGAGCGGCCTGGTTACTTCAGAAATGGGAGGCCGCAAGCGCAAGACCCCGGGGCGTGGCTGGGCCTGGTTCGCGCTGGTGGCCGTTCTTCTATACGACACCGGCCGCTGGATGGCGCATGACCGGGCGATATCCATCGTAGACGCCTACACTTATCGAGGGGCACCAGCCGAACGCATCAGCGTATTTCCGGTGCGGTTTACTCTAATGCGCTGGCGAGCGGTCGTGGAAGGCAATGGCTTCATCTATGAAGCCCCAGTCGACCTGAGCACCGATTTCGATGCCGCCGGGGGCCACACGGAATATCCCGCTGTCTCCTCCCCCGCCATCGACGCGGCCCGGACAACCCGCACGTTTCAGGTATTCGAGAGCTTTAACCAGCTCCCGTTTTGGACCCTGCTGCCTGTTGACGATACGGTGCGGGTGGAGTTGCTCGATCTGCGCTTCGGATCTATACAACGTCCCGGGTTCGAAGCCGTTGCCTTCGTTGAACCCGATCACCGAATCGCCCGGGCTTATTTCAGCTTCGGCGTCCCCTGACCAACCGACCCCCTGTCGTCATCTAGTTGTAACGATTCAGTCATTACAGCGCCACGGGCGTGTCTTAACCTTGTGGCGGAATACTTGCAACGACATCTTATGTGCGTGGACTCACCAAGCCAATGTCATCCGGCTTCCCATGGGCGGG
>Ga0068855_100000803_pt1 | contig 38843 bp, 34 predicted proteins | sample KBSCornC52_FD_66592 | JGI IMG/M metagenome (GOLD analysis project Ga0068855, IMG submission 66592) | Corn rhizosphere microbial communities from Kellogg Biological Station, Michigan, USA - KBS Corn C5-2 | ecosystem: Host-associated > Plants > Roots > Rhizosphere > Soil ...
ATTCATCGCATCTTGATCGTGGGCAGCGGACCCATCATCATCGGGCAGGCTTGCGAATTCGACTACTCCGGCGCGCAGGCGTGCAAGGCGCTCAAGGCCGATGGCTTTGAGGTAGTGTTGATCAATTCGAATCCGGCCACCATCATGACCGATCCGAATCTGGCCGACCGCACGTATGTGGAGCCGCTCAGCGTCGAATACGCCGAAGAGGTGATCCGCCGCGAGCGCCCCGACGCACTGCTGTCAACCGTCGGCGGGCAGACTGGTTTAAATCTCTCTGTCGCTCTAGCCGAGGCCGGCGTGCTCGATAAGTACGGCGTGGAACTGATCGGGGCCAAGATCGATTCCATCAAGAAGGCGGAAGACCGGCTGCTCTTCAAGGACGCGATGAAGAAGATCGGACTGGAGCTGCCGCAATCGCAGCTGGTGAATTCAATCGACAACGGTTTGGAATTCGCCGCGCGCATCGGCTATCCCGTGATTCTGCGCCCCAGCTTCACCATGGGTGGAGCGGGCGGCGGGATCGCCTATAACCGCGAGGAAGCCGAAGAGATTCTGGAGCGCGGCATCGATCTTTCGCCGGTGCATGAAGTCCTGGTCGAAGAGAGCGTGCTGGGCTGGAAGGAATTCGAGCTCGAAGTCATGCGCGATACGGCGGATAACGCCATTATCGTCTGCTCGATTGAAAACTTCGATCCCATGGGTGTGCATACCGGCGACTCCATCACGGTCGCGCCGGCCCAGACGTTAACCGATCGCGAATACCAGATGATGCGCGACGCGGCGCTCGCGTGCCTGCGGGAGATCGGCGTCGATACCGGCGGCTCCAACGTGCAGTTCGCCATCGATCCCAAGACCGGGCGCATGGTGATTGTGGAGATGAACCCGCGCGTATCGCGCAGCTCGGCGCTGGCGTCCAAAGCCACCGGGTTCCCCATCGCCAAGATCGCGGCTAAGCTCGCCGTGGGCTATCGTCTCGATGAAATCAAGAACGATATCACGCGTCTGACGCCGGCTTGCTTCGAGCCCACGATCGACTACGTGGTGGTCAAGATTCCGCGCTGGCAGTTTGAGAAATTTCCTGGCGCGGAGCCGGTTCTGGGCACCCAGATGAAGAGTGTCGGCGAAGTGATGGCCATCGGGCGCACCTTCAGACAGGCGCTCGGCAAGGGCATGCGGAGCCTCGAGACCGGTAAGGCCGACGGCACCACCGTTTATCACGAACATTTGATCGAAGCCCGCCTGATCACGCCTAATCCGGACCGCCTGCGCTATATTCGCTTCGCCTTTGAACGCGGCTACACCGAAGCTCAAGTGCAGGAGCTGACATCCATCGATCCCTGGTTTCTGCGCCAAGTCCGCGAGATGGTGGATCTCGAAAAAGAACTGGCCAAAGGTTCGTTGGCGGCCGCCACGCGAGAGCAATTGCTGCTCGCCAAGCGCGATGGTATCTCCGATAGCTATCTGGCGCGGGTCTGGAACGTTCAGCCGCTGGAGGTACGTGCGCGGCGCAAGGAATTAGGCGTCAAGGCCGTGTTCAATCGCGTGGACACCTGCGCTGCCGAATTCGAAAGTTTCACGCCGTATCTATATTCGAGCTACGAATCTGAGTGCGAGGCAAACGTTTCCTCCCGCAGAAAAGTCATGATCCTGGGCAGCGGCCCAAATCGCATCGGGCAGGGAATTGAGTTCGACTACTGCTGCTGCCACGCGTCTTTTGCGCTGCAGGAGTTCGGCGTTGAGTCGATCATGGTCAATTGCAACCCGGAGACCGTCTCGACAGATTACGATACCAGCGATCGCCTCTACTTCGAGCCGCTCACGCTCGAAGAGGTGCTGAATATTTGCGACACCGAGAAGCCCGACGGCGTGATCGTCCAATTCGGCGGCCAAACGCCGCTCACCTTGGCGCTTCCCCTCAAAGCCGCCGGCATTCCCATCATCGGTACCGATCCCATTAACATCGACCTGGCCGAAGACCGCAAGTTGTTCGGCAAGCTGCTCGACGACTTGAAAATTCCCGCGCCCGCAAACGGCTCCGCCACTAACGTGGAAGAGGCTTGCGCGGTGGCCCGCTCCATCGGCTTCCCGGTGCTGGTGCGCCCCAGTTACGTGCTCGGGGGCCGCGCCATGGTGATCGCCTACGATGAAGACACCGTGCGCCGTTATATGCAGGAGGCCGTGACCTTCTCGCAAAGCCGCCCGGTGCTGATCGACCGGTTCCTCGAAGATGCCACCGAAGTGGATGTCGACGCCATCGCTGATTCGACCGGCGCCGTCTTGATCGCCGGTATCATGGAGCACATCGAAGAAGCCGGCGTGCACTCGGGCGATTCCAGTTGCGTGCTCCCCGCCACTTCGCTCGCGCCCGAAACGCTCGCCACCATCAAAGCTTATACCGAGAAGCTGGCCCGCGCGCTCACCGTGATCGGCCTGATGAATGTCCAGTACGCGGTGAAGGACGGGAAAGTTTATGTGCTCGAAGTGAACCCTCGCGCTTCGCGCACCGTTCCCTATGTGAGCAAGGCTACCGGCGTGGCGGTGCCGAGGATCGCGGTGGGTGTGATGCTAGGCAAGAGCATCGCTGATTTCACCGACGCCACTGGAGTGCTCTCGGTCCCCCAATATTTCGTGAAGTCTCCGGTATTTCCGTTCAACAAGTTTCCGGGCGTGGATCCGACGCTCGGCCCGGAGATGCGCTCCACCGGTGAAGTGATGGGCGTCGGTGAAAACTTCGGTGAAGCGTTTGCCAAGGCTCAATTAAGCGCGGGAACGCCACTGCCCGACAAGGGGCGCGTGTTCATTAGTGTGAACGATCGCGATAAGCCGGTTGCGGTCGCGCTGGCTAAGCGCTTCCATGAGCTGGGTTTTGAAGTGACCGCCACGCGCGGCACCGCCGAAAAGATACGGGCGGCGGGCGTGCCCTCAAAGACCGTATTCAAGGTGAACGAAGGCCGTCCCAATGCGGTGGATCTTCTGAAAGCGGGCTCGATTGACTTGATTATTTACACCGCCACCAGCGGGGCGCACGCCTTCAGCGACGAAAAAGCAATTCGCAAAAATGCGGTCACCTACCGCATCCCGTGCATCACCACCATGAGCGGCGCGCGCGCCTCCGTCGAAGCGATTGTCTCGCGGCGGCGCGATCCTGTTCGCGTATGGAGCCTGCAGGAAATACATGGCGCGGGCGTCACCGCAAAAGCTGAGATTTCATAGAGGAAAGGGAACAGAGCAAATGAAAGGCATTGTACTGGCGGGGGGCACCGGAAGCCGCCTGTTTCCCCTCACCAAAATTACCAACAAACATCTGCTGCCGATTTACGACAAGCCGATGATCTACTATCCGATTCAGACCCTGGTGGATGCGGGCATTCAGGATATCCTGCTGGTCACCGGCGGGCGCAACTCGGGAGATTTTCTGCGTCTGCTCGCCAACGGCAAGGAATTCGGGCTCAAGCATCTGAACTACGCTTATCAGGAAGGCGAAGGTGGCATTGCGGACGCCCTCGCGCTGGCCGAGCACTTCGCCGACGGCGACAAGATCTGTGTGATCCTGGGCGACAATATTCTGGAAAACTCGATCGCCGAAATGGCCCGCGCATTCGAGAAACAGAGCACCGGCGGGCGCATTTTGCTCAAAGAAGTACCCGACGCCGAACGCTTCGGTGTCGCTGAGATGGATGGCGACCGTATTCTCAGCATCGAGGAAAAGCCCAAAAAACCTAAGTCGAATTACGCGGTCACTGGCATTTATATGTATGACGGAACGGTCTTCGATAAGGTCAAAAAGCTGGTGCCGAGCGGCCGCGGAGAGTTGGAAATCACCGACGTCAATAATGCCTACATTCGCGAAGGCAGCATGACCTACTCGTTTGTCGATGGCTGGTGGACCGACGCGGGTACGTTTGAATCGCTGCTGCGCGCGACCAACCTGGTGGCGCAGTCGCGGACGCCCGAACAGCGGGCGCAAGCCGCGGATTGAACCGCATCTTCTTGCTGCGTTCGTGTGTATAATGTGACGCGGGGAGTCCCCATGAAGAGCAGCGATTGTTTGGTCCGTTTGATCACCACCGCGGCCGGGGTTGCGGTCCTCTTGGCTTTCGTGTGCACGCCGGTGCACGCCCAATGGTTTAACTACAAGACCCCGGGAATCCCGCGTACGCCCGATGGCAAGGCGGACTTGAATGCGCCCGCTCCGCGAACCCCCGATGGCAAGGCCGATATCAGCGGGCTATGGCTAACCGAAGGGCGCTATGTAGCCAATCTCGCGAAGGATTTGAAACCCGGTGCGGTTCCCTTTCAGCCCTGGGCGGAAGCCTTATACAAACAGCGCCGCGCCAACGAAAGTAAAGAAGACCCCACCGGGCATTGCATCCCCGGTGGAGTTCCGCGCTCCGACGTGGTTCCCTATCCATTCAAGATCCTGAACACTCCCGGCATGATGGTGATCCTCTACGAAGCCGTTCGTAACTATCGCGAGATCTTTACCGATGGCCGCGAACTTCCCAAGGATCCTAATCCCACCTGGATGGGTTACTCAATTGGACACTGGGACGGAGATTCAATGGTGGTTGAAACCGCCGGCTTTAACAACACCGGCTGGATCGATAACGACGGCCGCCCTGCCACCGACGCCCTGCATGTCACCGAACGTTTTCGGCGTAAGGACTTCGGCCATCTGGAGATCCAGATGACTATTGACGACCCCAAGGCGTACACCAAGCCCTGGACCGTCACCGTGCCATATGTTTTGCAGCCCGATACCCAGCTTCTCGAGTACATCTGCGACGAGAACAACAAAGACGTCCAGCACCTGGTTGGCAAGTGAGCGGCGATCAAGTGCCGCGCGCCAGCAGCGCGCCCCAATGGAATCCAGCTCCGAAGGCGCAAAATATCACGGGACCCCGCGTGGTCGAATTCGCTTGTGACCATTCAGCCGCCGCGATTAGCAACGAAGCCGACGAAGTGTTGCCGTAGCGACCGACGTTCGAATAGACCCGCTCGGCCGGAACACCCAGCGACTTCGCCACACGTACCAGCAGATTCTGATTGGCCTGATGCAGCAGGAAAATTGCGACCTCCGCGGCGGCCACGTTCTGCCGCGCCAGTACTTCTTCGATCGCGGAAGGCATTTTGCGCGCGGCCTGCAGAATCACCGAGAGCCCGTGCATGCGCAGCGGCGCGGACCAATCGAATGCCAGAGCATCGCGAAACTGCCCGTCGCTGTGCAGCACCGTGTCCAGAATTTCCCAGCGTCCGGGGCGTTCGCTTACCAATGCGGCGCCAGCGCCGTCGCCGAAAAGCATAGCCGTGTTGGGATCGAGCGGGCCGGATTCAATCACGGCCGACATTTTCTCGGCGCCGATCACCAGCACATCGCCAAAACGCCCCGTCATTTGCGCGGCCATCGCCATTGCGAATAAGCTGCCGGCGCTGGCCATCGGCACATCCAGCGCCGGGGTAGTTTCGAGTCCCAGTTGCGCGGCCACTTCCGCGGCAGGTCCGGGAAATCCCGGTCTCGCGCTGCCGCTGGCCACGAGGATCAGACCCAGTGCGGACGCTGCAATGCCGGCGCGCGTCAGGCAGTCGCGGGCCGCGGCGACGGCCAGATCGGCGACGCTGGTTTCAGCTGCCGCCCAGCGGCGCGCGCGAATTCCGGAGGCGCCTTCGATCCATTCAGCCGTTCGTCCCACGCGCGCGGCGATTTCCCGGTTGGTGACCACGCGCTCCGGCAGGTGCATTCCGAAGGCGTGAAGAAACGCAGGCATCCAGTTTGCCGCTCAGCCCGCGTGGTCTTCGAGATAGGCTTCCATGCGGGCAATCGAATCGAATTTGCGCGGATTCAAATCCCGATCAGGTACTTTGATGGAAAATTCCTGCTCCAGAGCGCTCACCAAATCGGGCAACGCGAAGGAATCCAGCAGACCGCTTTCAAATAATGATTCTTCATCGTCGGACGGAAGCGGCTGCGAGGTAACAGTTTTCAAAACGCTCAGAAGGCGGGCACGGCGAGAGGCGTCAGGCATGAAGTTTCATACTGCCACAGTTGAGGCTGCGTTCGCGCAGTACCATTTGTAAGTAGAGGCGATTCCTTCTTCGAGCGTAATCCGCGCGCGCCAGCCGAGCGAATGAATGCGCGATAGGTCCAGCGACTTGCGGGGCGCCCCGTCAGGCCGCGAAGGGTCGAAACGAATCTGCCCGCTGTAATCGACGATGCGTGCGACCATTTCCGCCAGCTCCGCGATCGTTAAATCCTCGCCCGTGCCGACATTAAGCAGATTACCCAGCGGTTTACCTCCCGCATAGTTTTCCATCACGAAACAAGCGGCCGCGGCGAGATCGTCTACGTGCAAAAACTCCCGCCGGGCTGTGCCCGTGCCCCACAAAGTCACCGACGGAGACCGCCATATCTTGGCCTCGTGGAAGCGGCGAATCAGCGCCGGCAGCACATGCGATGTTTCCAGATCGAAGTTATCGCCCGGCCCGTAGAGGTTTGCCGGCAGCAAACTGATGGCCTGGAATCCATACTGTTCCCGATAGGCCGCCGCCAGTTTCAGACCGGCGATCTTCGCGATGGCGTAGGCTTCATTAGTGGGTTCGAGCGGTCCCGTGAGCAGCGCCTCTTCCTTGATAGGCTGTGGCGCGAGTTGCGGATAGATGCTCGAGGACCCTAGAAACACCAGCTTCTGTGTGCCATTCTGCCAGGCGGCGTGAATGATATTGGTCTGGATTGCCAGATTGTCGTAAAGATATTCCGCTGGCTGCGTGAACTTCGCGAGAATCCCGCCGGTTCTCGCCGCCGAGAGGAATACGAACTCGGGGAGCTGGCGGGCGAAGAAGCGCGAGACCGCCGCTTGGTCCCGCAGATCCACATCGTCGCGAGTCGCCAGAATCAGATTGAGGTAGCCGTTCTTCTCCAGGCGCCGAACAATGGCGGAACCGGCCAGACCACGATGGCCCGCTACAAATATCCGGCTCGATGGCGTCAGCGGAGAAAGTTCGTTCCGATTATTCATCGAGGTTAAGCCATGGACCTGTTTCTATTATGATCGGTTACTGACTGCGCAGTTCCGCGCCGAAAGCCTGCGCTAGACGCGCAATAACCTGTTCCACCGAGGCGGCCACTTCTTCCGAAGAGAGCGTGCGATCGGGTGCGCGAAACGCCATCGACACCGCCATGCTGCGGCTGTCTTTGCCGATGCTCTTGCCTGCGAATACGTCGATGCAATCGACCGATTCCAGATAGGGACCGGCGGCGGCGCGGATGGCCTGCTCGATCGCGATATAGGCCACTTCCTTCTTCACTACAAAGGAGAGGTCGCGATACACGCCCGGGAAGCGCGGCAGCGGTTCATACACCGCCGTGGGGCCCGTAGCGTCCATCAGCTTGCCCAGAAATAACTCCGCCGCGAACACCGCCGTCTGAATCCTGTGCGCGGCCAGCAGTTCCGGTGCGATCTGGCCGATGAGACCTGCGGGCTTCCCCTGGATTACCACTCGTGCTGCCGTGCCCGGTGCATAGCCTTCAACCGTCGCCGTCTCAAACGATACGCCCGGCAGGCTTAACGCTTGCAGCACGGATTCGACTACACCTTTCATGTCGAAATAATCGGTTTCGCGGCGCGTCGACCAATCGGCATCATTCGCCGCGCCGCCTAGTAAGATGCCGAGCGTCCAGTGTTCGACAGGTTCTCCTGCCGCACGTGAAAAAGTCTTATCGATTTCGAAGTAGCGGAAGGTGGTGGCCCGTCGCCGCGCATTCAGCGCCGCCGTCTTTACCAGGAACGGCACCAGCGAACGGCGCAGCCGCGCTAGATCTGTGTTCAGCGGATTTTGCAATACCACGGAATCACCGGCCAATAGCGAAAACTGTGCAGCGTTGTCCAAGGGCTCGAGCGGCACGCCGCGCAGTTCCAGAAACCCGTTGCCAACTAGCATTCCGCGAATTGTCTGGCGGGCGGCATCGAGAGGTGTACTCAAGCCCGCGGTGGGCGTCTCCGCGCTGGGCGCCGCCGTAATGGTCTCGTACCCGAGTACGCGCGCCACGTCTTCGATCAGCACCACCGGGTCGCTGGCGTCCACGCGGCGCGTCGGAACCTGAATGCGCTTCAGATTCTCGGAACACTCGTAGCCGAGTTTGGTGAGGCTCGAGTACACCTGCTCCCGGGTTACCGGAATGCCCAGATAACCGCTGACCCGCTCTGCAGGCAGGGCAAATACCGCACGCTTGGCGCGTTTGGGATACACATCGATGAGCGGCCCAGCCGACTTGGCACCGGCATCGGAGAATAGCAGCGCTGTAGCGCGATTGCGCGCGCCTTCCAGAGTCTCGTTCGGATCGAGGCCGCGCTCGAAGCGGTACGACGAATCCGAGCTGACGCCCAGTCGTCTGCTGGTCATGCGAATATTGGTGGATTCGAAATGCGCGGCTTCGAGCAACACGTCAGTGGTCTCATCGCCAATACCCGAGAACTCGCCGCCCATGATGCCGGCAAGCGCCAGCGGCGCTTTCGCATCGGCGATGGCCAGCGGCAGCTCCTCCGCTCCATCCACCGTTCGGCCGTCGAGTAACCGCAGGCTCTCGCCCTTTTTGAAGCGGCGCACGACGACGCGCTCGCGGACATTCTGCAAATCAAACGCGTGCAGCGGCTGGCCCCACTCCTTCATTACGAAGTTCGTGATATCGACGACGTTGTTAATCGGCCGCGATCCCGTCGCCAGCAGCCGGCTGGAGAGCCACGCAGCGGACTTTTCGACACGCACGCCCGAGATCACCTGGCAGGTATAACGCGTGCACAAAGCCTTATCCAGGATCCGAACCGGCATGGCGGCGTCACTGAACCCAGCCGGTTGCGGCGTCTCCGGCAGCACCAGGCGCAAGTCGAGAAGCGCCGCCAATTCCCGCGCGATGCCGATCAATCCCAAGCAGTCCGGCCGGTTAGGATACACCTTCATGTGAACCAGTGCTTCCGTGATCGGGATGACGTCGGGCAGGGGTTTACCCAGCAACAATTCGTCGTGGAAGATTTGCAGGCCGCTGCCACTCGCCGTCATTCCCAACTCGCCGTCCAGGCAAATCATGCCTTGCGACAGAATTCCGTGAAAATGATCCTCGTGAATTGAGATTCCGGTCGGCAACTCGGTTCCCGCGAGCGCCACCGGCACGCCCCAGCCAACTTCCAAGGGGTGCGCGGAGGCCGCTACGATCGTTCGCACATCGCCGGGCGCGATTTCGATGTTGCAGACAAATTTATCGCTGGTTCCTTCAAGCGGCCGCTTCGCGCGAATAAAGCCGATGCGCACCGCCGCCAATTCGTGCGCCAGCACGTGCGTCGCTTCAACGTCCAAGCCCACCCGGGGCAGCGCCGTCAGCAGTTCCGCTAAAGGGACTCGCGGCGACAAATAATCCAGCAGCCATCCAGTATTGACGATCATGATTCAATGGCCCGCGTCAGAACTGGCGCAAGAAAGCTTCCTCATTGTCGTAGAGCAGGCGAATGTCATTGATCTGGTGCCGCAGCATGGTGACGCGGTCGACGCCAATGCCGAATGCAAAGCCCTGATGTTTTTGCGGGTCCAGACCGCCGGCCCGCAGCACTTCCGGCCGCATCATGCCGCTTCCCAGCACTTCTAGCCAGCCGGTTCGCGAACACAGTGCGCAGCCTTTCTGGCCGCACACCACGCAGCTGATGTCCACTTCCGCACTGGGCGTAGTAAACGGGAAATAGCTGGGACGAAAGCGCAGTTTCGCTTCCGGCCCGAATAGACCTTTTGCCAGTTCGGTGAGCGTCCAGCGGAGGTCTGACATGTTCAGATTTGCGCCCACCGCGAACACATCCAGCTGCTGAAAAATCGGATAGTGCGAGGCGTCGATATCGTCGGCGCGATAGCAGCGCCCCGTGGTCATCGCGCGAATCGGCACTTGTCCTCCGCTCGCCCGCATCACGCGAGCTTGAAACGCGGTAGTGTGCGTGCGCAGCAACTGGCCTTGGCCCACGTAAAACGTATCGTGAAGATCGCGCGCCGGATGCCACGCCGGCGTGTTCAGCGAATCGAAATTGTAGTATTCGCTTTCAATATCCGGATAGTCGTTGTATGAAAATCCCAATCCCATCAGGATCTTCTTCATGGTTTCGGCCGTGGCTGTGATGGGGTGAACGCGTCCGGCCCATCGCCGGCGTCCCGGGAGCGTCACGTCCAACTCCGGCCCCGCCGGCTTAGCCGTTTCCTGCAATGCCGCGCGCCGCAGCTCGATCGCTTCTTCGATCCGCCCCTTCGCTGCATTCACCGCTTGCCCGAAAGGCTTGCGTTCTTCCGGAGCCAGTCCGCCCAGCACTTTCATCTGTGCCGTCAGCTCGCCCGACTTGCCCACGTACTGCACGCGCGTTTGCTCGAGCGCGGCCAGCGAATCCGCCTGGGCGATGTGGACGAGCGCGCGCTCCACGAGTTCTTGGATCGATTGCATAACAGAAGCTTTTGAGCGGAAACTACAAGTGTAACAATATGCCGCTCCCACGCGTACTTGAACCCGAAGTGATGTCCAGCGCCGAGGAGGCCGGCGAATACGACGAGATGGATTTCAGCGCCACCGATGTGCTCTTTGCCGAGCGCGCCGTGCAACTGGCCCGGGGCGCGAGCGCGGCCGTCGGCCTGATCGCGGATCTCGGGTCCGGCAACGCCAAGATTCCGCTTGCGATGTGTCCGCTGCTGTCGAACTCCACCCGCGTGTGCGCGGTCGAGATGTCGGCGGAGATGCTGGCGGTCGCCGCCCGGAACCGCGCGCGCGACGGCGTCTCCTCCAGTCGCCTCTACTTGGTCGCCGGCGATGCCAAGAGCGCGCCGTTCGCCGACCGGTCCGTCGGTATGGTGACCTCGAACAGCCTGGTACATCACATTCCGGAACCGCGTGCCGTCTTTCAGGAGATCGCACGCATCGTCCGCCCCGGCGCCCCCATTCTGATCCGCGACCTGGTGCGCCCGCGAAACCAGCAAGCGTTAGATCAATTGGTGCAAGCCCATGCCGCGCGATGGAGTCCGCTCCAGCGAACACTTTTTTCCGATTCGTTGCATGCCGCACTCACGCTCGAAGAAGTTCGCAAAATCCTGGATCAGTGCGGCTTGGCGAACGTAAAAGTCACACAGATTACTGACCGTCACTGGAGTGCGGAACGTGCCTGACAACTCTTCAAATCCCAACCCCTTGCACCTGGGCACGGACGCCGAATTCGCCGCGTTGCGCTCCGCTCTCGCCGATGCCGGCTACACTGAGCCCGGCATTTGCCAACGCCTGGGACTCCAGAAAATCTCGCAATTCGAATTTGCAGTCGAACACCGCCCGCCCTCGCGGCCCTTCGCCGAGAATCCAGATGCTTTGGATCTCCTCATCCGTCTGTTTCTTGAGAATGAATCGGTCCGGCGCGACATCGCACACGCCTTGCCCTTGGACCTTCTCTCTGCGCTGGGACTCACCGTGCCCCGCGCCGCCGCTCCTGAACTGCTGGCGGGCACCGTGATGCTGCACCCGCTGAGCGGCCTGTATATCGTATCCGACCGCCCCAGTCCTATCGAGGGAAACGAGCGCCGCCCCCCCGATGATTTCGTATATCCGGCCATGATTCCCAACACGCAGTTGTTCTTGGACTTGATTCCGCCCGCGCCGTGCGACGCCTTTCTGGATCTGTGCGCGGGAACCGGAATCGCAGCGCTGGTGGCCGCCCGCGACGGCGCCGCACACGCTTATTCCTACGACATCACCCAGCGCTCCACGGTTTTCGCCGAGTTCAACCGGCGCTTTAATGGCATTACCAATTTCACCGCGTCGCAAGGCGATCTTTATGAGCCCGCCGGGGACCTTACCTTCGATCGCATCGTGGCCCATCCGCCTTACGTACCGGTCTACCGCCCGCAGCTTATCTTCGACAGTGGCGGTCAGGATGGCGAAGAGATTGTCCGGCGCATCATTGAAGGGCTGCCGCGTTACCTGCGCCCCGGCGGACGCTTCTACGCGCTCACCATGGGTAGCGACCGCGACCATCCGTTCGAACATCGTCTTCGTGAGTGGCTTGGTCCCGCCGAGGGCGATTTCGATGTCGCCTTCGTCAAGCGTCTTACGCGCACGCCGCGCGAGTGGGCGGCCGAATCGGTGATCGGCAAAAGAGGCGCCGTCACGGATATCGCCGACTGGAGAAAGTTTTTCGAGAACCTGCACGTGAAGGCGCTTCAGTATGGATTCTTGATGATTCAGCGCCGCGCCGTGGAACGCCCCGTATTCACCGCACGGCGGCAGCTCGGTCCGCGGACGGGCCCTGACGAGCATAGCTGGCTGTTCAATTGGGAAACGGACGCCGCGTCGCGGGAACCAGCCTGGATACTCGGCTTGTATCCGCGCGCCGTCGCTGGCATCCGGCTTCGCGTCGACCATGGTTTCGCAAACGGGGATTGGATTCCCGATGCCTATCTTCTCGAAACCGATTATCCGTTCAACAGCGAATTACCGGCGCAAGCCTGGACGGCGCACTTGCTCACGCGCGCCGACGGATCGAGCACCACTTCGGAGCTGCTCGATCAGCTCAAAGCCGATGGCGCGCTGCATCCGGAAACTCCCGCCGATGCGTTCGCGGAGATGATCGCTACGTTGGTCTCGGGCGGCTTCTTACAGGTATGATCGCGATTCCATCCTCGCGCAGCTTCTGCTGAATTCCCTGACGGTGGGTTTCCTTCTGCCGGGTTTGGTGGGCCTCGGTCTCTTTTTCGGTTGCCAGTCGATGCGATTTGGCGTGCAGCAATTTCGCGGCAATCGCGGCCGCCACCTCTGCTAGGGAGCCGGCCACCTGCCCGCGCGCTCGATTCTCCAGACTCATCAGCCAGACATCGCCCGGCAAGCTGCGCTCGATGGCCCGAATCTCCTGCCAATACTTTCTTAGGTCAGGCATCCGGCCCCTCCCCGCGCAGTACCCGCCCAATCTCGCGGGCCGCATCTTCGCGTGCCTCGGCGCTCATCTTCGGATGAATGTGCTCGATTTGAATCGCGGTCTCCCCGTGGCGTCCGCCTAGTTCGGCTGCCACCGACCGCCGCAACTCCTCGAGCGTTGATGCGTCCAGACTGCGCACTAAATCGTCGAACTTGGAATTCATGTCTCATCTCCCCAATGACTTTTCAATCGAATCCGCATTTGCGGAAAGCTGCAACGCGCGGCTCTTGAGTCCGGCGGCTTGGGCCAGCAGCGCTCCCGATACGCCTTTGGATAGATCCACCGGCAGCACTACCTCTTCGCCGACGGCTTCCCGTAATTGATCGAGTACCCGCTCCGCCCGCTCCTGCGCGATGTCTTCGAGAGCCCGCGCCCGCGTGATGGCCGCGTGCGACTCTTCGCGCAGGCGAGCCCATAGCGCCAGCGGAAGCAGGCGCTCCACCAGCCGTTCAATTGCGCGAGTGGCCTGCCGGCTGCGGTTTTCAAGCGTAGCCAGCTCGCTGATCCCTTTGAAATCCAGCTTGTCCCCGTTCGCGGCGGATTGGATCACGGAGTCGAGCGCCGCTTCCCGCAGCGCGGCCAGCTTTTCCCCGGTCTCCTTCGCGAATTGGTTCAGCGCTCGTTCGGCTCTTTGCAGACTCGCCAGATACCGCGCGGCCTGCTGCTCCGCTGCCAACGCTTTCTCGACCGCGGGCGCTTGTTCAGCCAGGCGAACCGCTGCCTCCACGCGCTCCTGTAAATCCTCGACGAGTCGCTGCTCGTCACCGGTGGCCACCGCGTGCAAGGTCGGGGTCCGGGCGATGTCAAAGCTCATTTGCTCCTCCTTCTGCACGCTAGAGTAGAGCCGGAGCTCTCGTCGCGCTTCGCATCGGCTCACTCAAGTTGAAGCAATACAAGGGGATGGAGCCTGCCGCCGGGCGTGTTCCGCCATATCCAAATTTACTTGCCATGCAATCTAAAATATTGATTGGACATCAAAGAGCATTGCCTATAGACTTTCTAAAGAAGTCGTAAAGAAGTAGTGACATCTTCTTCCCGCCTTGTCTGCGGGAGGTTCCGTTAAAACATTTCTGTTTCAGCAAAGGGCATCCGTGCCGCACTCGGCCGAGGTGTATCCAGACCCCAGCGGACTTAAATTCCAAGCGTTAGAGAGGATTCTGATCTTATGGAAAATAGACTATCTTTCCCCGGCAAAATTAGCCGCTTGCGGGAGCGCCTGCGGAGCCCGGAATGGCGCCAATACGGCAAAATCCTGCTCATGGGGAAACTCACCGGTGTGGGCCTGATCTTGGTCGCCGCACTGCTTTTGAATCCTGACTTGATTGGTTTTCGTACCTTCGCTGCGGACCCAGTCTTAAAAGCGAACGATATCGTTAACCCCATCAACACCGTGTGGACGCTGCTTGCCGCGTTCCTGGTGTTCGGTATGCAAGTCGGTTTTACCATGCTCGAAGCCGGATTCTGCCGCTCGCGCGAAACCGTGAACGTATTGATGGAATGCGTTGTCGATACCTGTCTCTGCGGTCTGCTGTTCTACGCCTGGGGCTTCTCGTTCATGTTTAGTCACGGGAACGGCTTCATCGGCCTGAACTGGTTCTTCCTCCAGGGGGCGCCGCACACGTATGAAAGCACCGGAGTGGCCTTCCTGGCGTTCTGGCTGTTTCAGTTTGCTTTTGCCGATACCTGCTCCACGATAACCTCGGGCGCGATGATCGGCCGCACCGCCTGGGTCGGCGATTTGATGTATAGCTTTGCGGTGTCAGGATTCATCTATCCGATCGTCGGCCATTGGGCTTGGGGACCGGACGGCTTCCTGGCGACCATGGGCGCAGCCGGCTTCTTCCTGCCGTCTCTAGGCATGGGCTTCCACGATTTCGCGGGTTCGACGGTGGTGCACACGATCGGCGGTTTTATCGCACTGGCGGGAGCCATTGTCCTCGGCCCACGCCTCGGCCGGCGGTTCAAGCGCGATGGCGGCGGACCCATGATGCCGCACGATCTGACCATCGCGGCGTCCGGCGGATTGCTGCTGTGGTTCGGCTGGTATGGATTCAATCCCGGCAGCACGCTTTCGGCAATGGACTTTGAGGGCATCGGGCGCGTGGCTGCGAATACCACGCTCGCGGCGTGCTCGGCGGGCCTGGCCGCGATGGCGGTGGCTTATATGATGAGCAAGAAGTGGGACATGAGTTTCACCGTCAACGGCTTTCTCGCCGGCCTCGTGGCCATCACCTGCCCGTGCTACTGGGTTAGCCCCACGGGCGCGATTTTGCTCGGCGCCGTCGCCGGTGTCATCGTGGTCTACGGCGTGGAACTGCTCGAGTATCTCCGCATTGACGATCCGATCGGCGCTGTCCCGGTTCACGGCATGTGCGGGATCTGGGGAACGCTTTCGCTGGGCCTGTTCGCTTCCGGGCAATACGGAGCCACTGGACCTTTCGCCGCGGATAATTCCGCTCCTCTGAAGGGCCTATTCTACGGCGGTGGTATGCAGGTACTGATGGCGCAGATCGTCGGCAGCGCCATCATCACGGTGTCCACTTTTGTTGTCGCCATGGTGGTCATGTATGTCGTTAACGCCATGGGTCTTCTGCGCATCTCGGCTGAAGGGGAGAACTACGGTCTGGATCTCCACGAGCATGGCATCTCGGCTTACCCGGAATATGTAATCTCCGCGATGGGCCGGCCGGGTGGCATGACCCTGGATCCTTCTCACTCGATTGGTACTCAACCGGCAACCGCGTCTCGGGTTACTTTGCCGGGATCGGCACACTAAGATCGGACCCCCATGAAAAAAATAGAAGCAATCATTCAGCCGTTCAAACTCGACGAAGTAAAAGACGCTCTGCTCAAGATTGGAGTAGAAGGCATCACGGTCTCCGAAGTGCGGGGCCACGGACGCCAGAAAGGTCATACGGAGGTGTATCGCGGCGCTGAATACAAAGTCGATCTTCTGCCGAAGGTCAAACTGGAGATGGTGGTGCGCGATGGCCTCCTGTCCGGGGTGGTGGACACTCTAACCACCGCCGCCCGCACCGGCAAGATCGGGGACGGAAAAATCTTCGTCGCCGCCATCGACGATGTGATCCGCATCCGCAACGGGGACCGGGGGGAGGCCGCCATCTAAGCGTCGTTACTGCCCAATACACACACCGGGAGAGGCCGCTAGTAAACCCTGGCTCTCCTGGTGTGTTTTTCGGGCTATGCAGCTTTCCCGGATCTCACATTTGGATCTCGCCGGTGCGCGGCGCCGGGATGTCGCCGTTTTGCTAAATCTCAATCTCCATCCGCAGCAGCGCGGCGCTGAGAGTCTTGCCCTGTGCGTCCGTACGCAGCGAAACCGTTCCGCCGCCATCCAGCGCTTCATACAGCAGAAAATTCAGAGCATGCAGATTAGGCAGCTCAAATCGCTCCACCCGGCCGCGGCACAATTCGCGGAAATGCTCTTTCACCCGCTCAGCGGTGACCTGCTCCACGAGTGCCGGATAATCCTCCGGCCGCAGCGCGATGAGCCCAATGTTGGCGCAGTCGCCTTTATCGCCGCTGCGCGCATGCGCGATTTGGCGAAGTTGTACGCGGGGCATTGTCAGGCCTCCTTCACCATTACCTGAGCCGTCACTTCACTCTTCGGAATCAGCGCCGGCCAGTAGGCCATTACGTCTTCTACTTTCGGCTTGCCGCTGGCGGGATAGGTCCCCACCGGAGGTCCATTCAGCGCCAGCGGCGCCAATTCTCGCGTGAAGCGCTCGATCGCGGCGGCATCGTTGCCGCGCACTCCTACGCGCAGTGTCACCTCTGCCAAATCCGGCGAGGGCGGCCCTGAGAGCGCATCGCCATGGCACGCGTTGGCCCCCACGTATTCGCTGTGGATCGCTGCAAATTTCAGCCCCAGCCGCTCCAACCTCGTCCGCAAAATCTGATCCGCCGTCTTAGCTTTGCGGTAGGCATCGGGCCAGCCATAAGTCATCGTACCTGACGCCTTAAATCCCGCCGAATAGCTGATCGAGACTTTGTAGAACTCCGTGGCCGGGCGCCCCCGAATTCCCCAAAATTGCACGCGGTTCGTCCCCGCCTGCCGCAGCTGAATGGTGGTGAAATCGGCAACCACATCCGGCGTAATATACGCGCGCGGATCGCCGATCTCATAAACTAATTGTTCGCTAACGCCCGCCACCGTTACGCGTCCGCCCGTGCCCGGATGCTTGGTGATCGCGAAGCGGCCATCCGGCTCCGCCTCGAGAATCGGATAGCCTATCCCAGCGAGATCCGGTATCGTCTCCCAATCCACCTGACAATTGCCGCCGGTCGCCTGCGCGCCGCATTCAACCACGTGTCCGCCCACCACGCCGGCCGCCAACCGGTCCCAGTCATCGCGCTTCCACGCGAATTCGTGAATGCTGGGTCCCAGCGACAAGGCCACGTCGGAGCAGCGTCCCGTCACCACGATCTGCGCGCCCAGCTCCAGTGCCTCCGCGATCGGGAACGCGCCCAGATAGACATTCGCGCTGCGTACCTGGGGCCGGATCGCCTCGAGGGGCTCGCCCGTATCCATATTGCGCAGTTCTATCCCGCGCGCGATTAGATCGTCCAGGCGGCTCAGAATGTTGTCGCCGGTGACAACCCCAATCTTCATTCGCCCCGGGTACCCGGCACGCGCGAGCGCCGCCGCCACTGCCTCGCCGCAAGTCTCCGGATTGACTCCTCCGGCGTTGGCCACCACCTTCACATTGCGCTCGACGATCTCCTTGGCCCCGCGCTCGATCATCTGCGGAAAATCGCGCGCGTAGCCGGCCTGCGGATCGCGCGTGAATTGTTTTTGCAGAATCGACATGGTGACTTCGGCCAGATAGTCGAGCGTCAAATAGTCGATGGGCCCGCCTCGCAGTTGTTCGAGCGGCGCTTCGAGCGAATCGCCCCAAAAGCCTTGTGCGTTCGCAATGCGGATCATGAAACTGTAGTTTCCCATGAAAGCCGTCCTCGGCAGCGAACGGTTCCGGAACATTTCCGCGTCATAATAAAAGCTGTAGGGCCGCCGCCCCGGGGCCGTTTAGCTTATGCCCGACGAATGGCGTCCCAAAGCGAATCCTTGGCTCATCGCTCTAGCGGTGATTGTGCCCACCTTCATGGAGGTGCTGGACACTTCCATTGCCTCCGTCGCGCTGCCGAATATCGCGGGCAACCTTTCAGCGACCATTGATGAAGCCACCTGGGTGCTTACCAGTTACCTGGTCGCCAATGCCATCGTCTTGCCCGCCAGCAGTTGGCTGGCGCTCCGCTTCGGACGCCGCCGCTTCCTGCTGTTTTGCATTGTCGTGTTCACCGCCTCTTCGTTTTTTTGCGGCTCCGCCACCAGTTTGGGGTGGATACTGGCCGCACGGGCTCTCCAGGGAGCCGGTGGCGGCGCACTCCAGCCGCTCTCGCAAGCCATCCTGCTTGAAAGTTTTCCTCCGGCAAAGCGCGGCGCGGCCATGGCGATTTTCGCGCTGGGAGTAGTCGTGGCGCCGGTGCTGGGACCAACGCTCGGCGGTTATCTCACCGATCAATACTCTTGGCGCTGGGCGTTTTATATCAACATTCCTATTGGTGTGCTAGCCGTGTTCATGGTGTCGCGCTTTGTCGAAGATCCACCGTACATATCGTCTGCCAAACCCGGACGCTTCGATGGTATCGGATTGGGTTTGCTGGTGATCTGGCTCGGTGCGCTGCAAATCATGCTCGACAAGGGACAGGAAGACGACTGGTTCGCCGCCACCTGGATCCGTTGGGCCGCGGTCATCTGCGCGACGGGTTTCATCGCTTTTCTGATCCAGCAGTTGCGGGACCCGCATCCGATCACCAACCTGCGGGTCTTCAAGGACCGCAACTTCGCGCTGGGCTGCCTGGTGATGACTTTGTTCGGCGGGGTTATTTATGGGCTGGTCACTATTCTGCCGCTGTTCTACCAAACCGTCCTGGGCTATTCGGCGCGCTCCGCTGGTCTGGCGGTGAGTCCGCGTGGGGTGGGAGCTGTCTGCGTGATGCCCCTAATCGCGTTCCTGACTAACAAGGTCGACACCCGCTGGCTCATCTCGGCTGGATTTCTGGGCTTCGCTGGGTCGGCCATATGGATGGCTCATCTCACTCTGGACATTTCGCAATGGTCCTTGCTGACCCCCATCATTCTCAGCGGCGCGGCGTCGGGCATGGTCTTCGTTCCGCTAGCGACCACGGCCATGGCCACACTCAGCAATGAAATGATGGGCAACGCCAGCGGCCTGTTCAATCTGCTGCGCAACGTGGGCGGCAGCGTGGGGATTTCCGTGGTCAATACTCTGATCTCGCGCCGTCAGCAAATCCATCGCGCCGAAATGAGCCGCTTCATCAGCGACAGCTCCACTTTCGATTCCGCGCTGAATTTTTACCGCGGCGCCGTGCAACCGTACTCGGATTCGCAGATCGCTACCAGCCGCGCCTATGCGTTAATCGACCGCGGCTTGAACCAGCAGGCGGTTATTTACTCGTATGTGGACGACCTGCGCTATATAGCGGTGGTGAGCCTGGTGTGCATCCTGGTGGTGATGCTGCTGAAAAAAGCGAAAGCCAAGCCCGGCGCCGTGTCCGCGGCTCATTGACGCTTACGCCATGCCATCCGGAGTGCCTTTGAAATCGATCTATCTAGATTTCCGGGCTCCGCGCCGCGCGTTGTATCACGCGGCACCGCGCCGTTGCGGTGCCGAACCCTTCGCCGCCGCCACCGCGTCCTTCTCTTCGCGGAACGGATCGTCGGCCACTCTCACCTGATTGTTCCAAATCAACGTCGCGCGCTGAGTCGGAGTGTACGCCGGCCAGTGGGGTATCCCTTTGTGGTCCGGATTCCCACCGCGCGCGAATGCCACAAATGCGCCGCTCATTTTGTCTTCGAGAGCGTAACGCTCCTTGCCGTCGCCGACTAATGTGCGCGCGATATCCACATTGCTTAGCGCAAAGGGAATGTCCATCGTGTGCATCGCCCGCAGAAAACCGCCCCGCACCGGCGAATACCATTGGAAGTATGCTTTATACACCGGAGCCTTGCCGCGGGCGGCCTGCACTGCCTTGCGATCTGCCTCCGTATCCGTGCCCGTACGGAAATTCGATGCATCCGAAGCCATAATCAGCAGCACATCCAAATTACTGGCTTTCGGACGGTTCTTTTTGTAGACTGCGATCACCCTATCCGCTGCCGCATCTTCCGCCCGCAACATCTGCTTAACGCGTCCGCGCAGTTCGCCGTCGTCGATCGGGTCATATTGCAGGCCCGGATTCCAGGTGGATTCGGTCTCCGTCGAGCTGATCATCAGCGGAACATCCGCGGAAAGCTCCGACGCGACCGCGCCGAACGGCACCGCCGGCAGCGTCTTTCCGTCCACCACCGGGCCCAGGTTGAGTCCGAAGCCGCCGTTGTTTCCACCGCCGGGTTGCGGACCCGCGCGCGTCTGGTCCAGCATCTTCGCGACTGGAACCCGCTGCAATTGCGCCAACTGATCCGGCCGCAAATTGAGCGCGTGCAGTACTCGGTTGGCAGATTCCGTCGCCTGGCTCGCGGAAATCCCGTTCACAGCCGATCCGCTCATGGCGATCGCGCGATGGAACAATCCCTTCGCTGACGGCATCCCCATCAGAGTGCTCACCTTGCTGCCGCCGCCCGATTGCCCCATGATGGTCACGTTGCCAGGGTCGCCGCCGAAGTTGGCGATATTATCGCGCACCCATTCGAGCGACGCCACGATATCCAGCATGCCCACGTTGCTTGCCTGCGCGAATTGCGCATTACCCAACTCCGCCAGATACAGGAACCCAAAAATATTCAAGCGGTGATTGATGCTCACCAGCACCACATCGTGCCGGGCCGCCAGATTGTGCCCGTCATATAGCGTGAATCCCGCCGAGCCGTTGGCGAAGCCGCCGCCGTGAATCCACATCATCACCGGCCGCTTACGGCCGTCCTTCAATCCTTGCGACCACACGTTCAGCACCAGGCAGTCTTCGCCCATGGGCTCGGTGCGATCCATCACGCCCATCTGTGGAACCAGGTTGCCGGGAAGTTGCGGTGCGCGCAGGCCCAACTCCAGCGTATCTTTCACGCCGGTCCAGCCCTGCGGTTTGGAAGGCGGCAGGAACCGGCCCGCGCCCGCGGTCGACGCGCCATAGGGAATCCCTTTGAAGGTGTAAATTTTGTTTTCGGCAACGCCGCGGATCTTGCCCGCGCTGGTCTCGGCAATCGGCCCGCTCTCGCCGCCGAGCTTAGATGCCGCCGCGAACGCTTTACTGCCGCTCATGAATACCGTTGTCGCCGCCGCGCCGCGGCCCAGAAATGATCTGCGATTCATGCTCGATTCTCCTGCAGGTCATTATACTTTGACGATGGACGGGACCCTCCTTCAACGCCTTGCATCGCCGCGGCGCCTCGCCACCGCCGCCGCAGTAGCCATGTCCCCGCACGTCTATGGCATAGTAGAGCCTATGTTCCGCAAATGGATCGCTACGCCCAACGATTGGACCCTGACCATCCTGCGTCTGGCGGCGGGCATCATGATTTTCGCGCACGGCTTACAGAAAACTTTCGGTTGGTTCGGCGGCGCGGGATTTTCGGCGCAGATGGCCGGCTTCGAGCGCGGCCACATCCCAGCCGTCTTCGCTTTCCTGGCGATTATGGCGGAATTCCTGGGCGGCATGGGTCTCATTCTGGGAGCTCTCACACGCATCGCTGCTTTCGGTGTGGCCGTCAATATGGTGGTTGGCGCTTACCTGGTGAATTCGCCCAACGGCTTTTTTATGAACTGGAGCGGCAGGCAAAAGGGTGAAGGTTTCGAATTTCACCTGCTGGTGGTCGCGATGACCATCGTGCTGATCGTCCGTGGAGGCGGCGCCGCTTCGGTCGACCGCACTCTCGCAAAAAGCTAGCCCAGCACTGGCTTCGGCATGGTCAGGAACGCGTGCATCGCGTGCCAGAACACCTGGCGGTTCAGCCCGTGCACAACCGAGTGCGCCATGCCTGGCAAAATCACAAACTGGCGATCGCCGTTGGGAAGCTGCAGGAAGAAATCGGAGAGGTCGTTCATGGTGGCGATGCCGTCGTACTCGCCGCGCACCAGCAGTACCGGCGCCGGCACTTTCTTGGGATCCACCAGCGGCAGTTTCGAGGTCATGTCGAGATAGGTTCCGGTCGGCACCTGATCGCCGAATTTCAACTCTTCATCGGCGAGAAATTCGGCGATGGCCGGATCGGTGGTGCCCGGTTTATCGCGCGTAAAGATGCTACGGATCATGGCCCGGTCGCGCAGCCGCCGGTTGTGCGTGCGGTAAAACTCCAATCCCTTTGCCCGCTCGGTCAAGGTGGGCGAATTCTCGCCCTTGTAGGTGAATGCTCCCAGCACCACCCGGTCGACGCGCTCCGGCTCCAGCATCGCGTACACGCCCACGCGAATGGCGCCCGAGGATTCGCCAAACAGGTGAACCTTCCGCGCACCGCTCTCCTTTTGGATCACGTCCACGCCCGCTTTGATATCCTGCGCCCCGCTGGCGATATCCGAGTTGCTCTCGGTCCGGCTCGAGCGCCCGTAGTTTTCGTGGTCCATGGTCCAGACGTCAAAGCCCAGCCCCGCGAAAACGTTCATCACCGAATACTCGCCCTTACCCGGCGTCGCCAGATCGAAAGACGACCGACCGGAATTCGACGACCCGTGAATCAGCAACAGCACCGGCAGCGCCCTCCCGCCCGCCTGGGGAGCGGTGGCGCGCTTGCGGAACATGTACAGCATCACGTCGCCCTTGTGCGCCCAATATTCCCCCGACCAGACTTTCGCCGGCGCCTCCGCCGCCGCAGCCTTCTGCGCTGACACTGCGGGAGCGATCAACGCGCCCAAGCCGGCGCTCGCCACTAAGCTGCGGCGCGATAGAGCACTGTGGTCAGGTTTCATGGCTGAATTATATCTCGCGTTCGCATGCGTTATGCGGGTGGTTATTGCAGCCGGGACAGCTCTTCGATGTACAGCCGGTTGTCGGGGAACTGCCGCGCCAGGTCGGTCAGGATCTCGCGAGCCCGGCCACTGTCCTTGCGGCGCAGTGCATCCACGGCCAGCAACAGACGCGCGTAGGGTTTCAATAAATGCCCTTTTTCAGCCGTAATGGAGAGACTTCCAATGCCCAACTGGCGATCGGTTTGCGCGCCGGCGAGTTGCAGGAACCAGCGCACCGGCGCGGGCTTCAAACTCAGCATGTAATTTTCGACGCCCACTGCCAGGTGCGCGTCATAGTACGACGGATCGATTGCCAGCAGTTTCTCCGCGAGTACGCGGCTGGTTTTTACCGAAGCGAGCGCGCTTAAATCGCGCTTGTCGATTAAACCGTCGAAATCGGCGCGCAGGCCTAAAACCAGGATGGATGCGAATAGCGCGTTCGGGTCGCGCGGCATCGCGGTCAGTGCGTTCGTGGCAAGCTTATCCGCCTTTGCCAAGTCCGCGTCGAATGCCCGCCGCACAGTCGGGTCCGAATTGAGCTTCTTGGGATGGCGGAAGTTGTCGTCGTGCACGAAGAATTCCGACTGCAGAATTTTGAGCCGGTCGAACTCGGCGAACAGATACGCGGCCGCGTCCGATACCGGCGCCAGAGGATCCTCGGGATGCAACTGTCCGTAATCCGTGAAGGTTTTGTGCGCCGCCGTGAACTGCAGGTCATACATTTGCAGATACCCCAATTCGAGGTTGGCCGGAGCGCTTCCCACGTCCGCTGCCAGCCACAAAGCCAGCGCGGGAATCAGCACATGCATCATGTTGGATTGGTCTCTACTTTAGCCTCTCCGCGCTCGTCCCGGCAGCGAAGCCTATATCATGTGAGACGCGACCGCCCAGCGCTGCGTTACTGCTTCACCCCTCTGGCGTCGAGCGCTGACCCGCAAACTTATGTCTTCCAGCGTTCAGGATGGTATTCTAAACACTGCCCCACGGCGGAGTGAAGATCACCATGAAGCGCTTCGGATGGTTTCTGTGCGGTGCTGGCTCCATCTGCCTGCTGGCACTCGTGGCTGGCGCTCTCTTTATGTTCAATGCTCACGGGTTCAGCGCCAGCCAGCCACCGGGCAGCCTGGAACGCTGGATCGCCCGCCGGGCTCGGTCCGCCGCCCTGCCATCCGATGCCCGCGCCCGTCTGAATCCCCTGCCGAATACTCCCCAGATTCTCGCGGAGGCCCGGGCGCATTGGGCCGATCACTGTGCCACGTGTCATGCCAACGATGGCAGCGGCGACACTCTGCTCGGCAGACGAACCTATCCGCCGGCTCCCGATATGCGCCTCCCGGCAACCCAGGAGCTGACCGATGGCGAATTGTTTTTCGTGATTCAAAACGGAATCCGGCTGAGCGCCATGCCTGCTTGGGGCGGCGGCTCCGCGCAGGATGAACAGGATTCCTGGAAGCTGGTGCATTTCATCCGTCACCTGCCGCAACTAACAGTGGAAGAAAAGCAGGAGATGGAGCCGATGAACCCGAAAAGCCCCGACGACATAAAAGAAGAACAGGAAGAAGAGAAATTCCTTAGAGGAGAAGATACCAATGAACCTTCATTCGAGCACCACCATCACTAAGCATCCGCGGTGCATCGCGGCCGGCTGGCTGACGATCGCGGCACTGGTTTTTGCCGCCGCTCCGGTTTTCGCGCACGGCGGCTTCGATCACGTTATGGGGACCGTGGTTCAAGTTTCAAACCATACTTTGACGGTGAAGACCGCCAAGGGCAATGTCGATGTGAAGCTGGACGATAAGACCGAGCTGACCAAGAACGACCAGAAGGCGCAGCTTGTTGATCTGACTCCCGGCGTCCGCGTGGTAGTCGACATTCCCGAAGGAAGTAAGGACAACTTGGCTCACTCGGTAAAGATTGGGTCGGCCGGCAAAACCCCTGGCAAAACTGGCGACTCGCACCTGCACGATTCCCATAAGTGAAGTAGCGCAAGGCCATTTGGCCTTGACTACATGGCATCGGCTAACGTATTATTTTCGGCGAAAGTCCCCGAACGCCCGGCCTACGGTCGCCGCTCTGGGCCCGGGGAGTATGATGGAGAAGATCATGGTAAAGAAGTTATTTTTACGCGTCATAATAGGTTCCGCCTTGACGGCTGCGTTGCTGTCCGCCGAAGATGCCAAAACCGCACCGAAGCCGGAGGCGAAAACCGATGCGAAATCGGTGATTGCCGCGGTCGAAAAGGCCATGGGCGCCAAGGATTTGAAATCCATTGAGTACGGCGGCGTGGGCTATAGCGCCAACTTGGGGCAGGGCGTGAATCCCGCCAGTCCCTGGCCCCGCTTCGATGTCACCGCCTACACGCGCACGATTGATTACGCCAATGCCGCTTCGAAAGAGGAACTGACCCGTATCCAGGGCAACAATCCCGTGCGCGGCGGCGGAGCTCCCATCATGGGTGAGCAAAAACAGCACAATATGGTGAGCGGAAATTACGCCTGGAACCTGGCCGGTACCAACCCGGTGCCGCAGTTCGGCTCGACGCTCGAAGAGCGCAAGCTACAGATATGGATGACGCCGCACGGCTTCATCGAGGCCGCTAAAAAAGGCAACGGCTGCGCCATCAATTTTGATTGCGAAGCCAAAATTTCCAAGAAAACCGAGGGGGGCAAGCCGGTAACTGTGATCTCCGTCGGAGTCGGCAAGTATCCTATGGAAGCCTACCTTGACGATAAGGACATGATCACCAAGGTCGAAGCCAAGTTTCCCAATCCCGTGCTCGGTGACATGCTGATCGTGACTACGTACTCGGATTATAAGGATTACAATGGCGTTAAATTCCCCACCAAGATCACGCAGACCGAGGGCGCTTATCCTACCTTCGGCCTCACCGTCAACGAAGTGAAACCCAACGCCCCGGCGCGCTTGGCTCTCCCCGATTCCGTGAAGACGGCCGAAGCGCCGCGCAACGATGTGTCCGATCAACTGCTGGCTGATGGCGTCTGGTATCTCACCGGCGGCACGCATCACAGCCTGGTGGTGGAGTTTAAGGATTACATGGCCATCATCGAAGCGCCTTTGAACGAGGCGCGTTCGGAAGCCGTGCTGGCCGAGGCCAAGCGCCTGGTGATCAACAAGCCGGTAAAGTATTTGATCAACACTCACCAGCACTTTGATCACTCCGGCGGCCTGCGCACCTACGTGGCCGAGGGCGCTACCATCATCACGCACACCATGAATAAGCCGTTTTACGAGCAGATGTTCAAAATGAAGCCCACCCTGGAGCCGGATCGTCTGGCCAAGACCCCCAAGGTTCCGGTTATTTTGCCGGTGATGGACCGCTACCTTCTTACCGACGGCACCCAGAAGATCGAAGTTTTTGCCATGAAAGACGACAACCACAACGAAGGAATGCTGATCGCCTACATCCCGTCGGGCAAGATTCTAGTCGAAGCGGATGAATTCAATCCGCCGGCCGCCGAAGCGCTGCCGCCGGTCACCCCTCCGGCCTCGTCTTTGAATCTCTACGACAACATCCAGCGGCTGAAACTGGATGTGTCAAAGATCGCCCCCATTCACGGGCGCCTGGTGACCATGGCCGACTTCCTGAAATTTATCGGGAAGACTGAAAACAAAAAGGTAACGGCTGTTTCCAGGGCGTCACTGACCGGTCACTGACTGCATCTTGACCGGCGCGTGGGTTCAGTTGGCAGTCCCACATGATACGCTTCCTATGTGGCTAAGCCGTTTGGCCTTGACGTTCCTTGCGGGCGTATGCTAAATTTCAACGGCTGGCGGACATCAGTTAGATTAGTCTCAGGAGAAAAAGTTAAATGAAGCGCACACTGTTTGCATTGGTCCTGGCGGCTGGCGCGATGGTATCCGGTGGACGGGCCTTTGCCCACCACTCCTTCGCGGCGACCTATTTCGAAGACAAGACTCAGAAGATCGAAGGGAACTTGGTTCAGTTCCTGTATCGTAACCCGCACTCCTTCGTTCACGTGGAAGCGCCGGACGAAAAGGGTGTCATGCAGCGTTGGGCCGTTGAATGGGGCGCTGGTGGCCAGTTGGGCCGTCAGGGTGTTACCCGCGAGACCTTGAAGCCGGGCGACCACGTAATTATCGTAGGCAACCCGGGCCGCAACCCCGAAGATCATCGTCTCCGCATGGTCAATATTACGCGTCCGTCGGATGGCTGGAAGTGGGGCGGAACCTTCGACTAAACTGTCAGCCTATTGGCTGGCTTAGTTTGGTTCGCTGGTTTGCTCCAGGATGGTTGGCTTGAGTTAAAATAGTGAGTTAGCCTGGCTGCGGTGAAATTGCCGAGAGGCCAGGTGAGGCTGCGGCGCCCAGTGTGCGCCCGTGGTTGACCGACGTGCTTGGCCGATGTGTTGGACCCAAGTCAGGAAGAGGAATCCATGAAGACTCTGCAAGTGAGGCGCGCTGCGCCGTTTTTGATGGTCGCGGTAGCGTTTTCGCTCGCACCGGTAGGTTTGTATGCCCAAGCGGGGCGAGGCGCCGCGGCGCCCGCCAATGCCAAAGCAGCCGCGCCCGTGGATCTCACGGGGCAGTGGGTTGCCGTGGTAACCGAAGATTGGCGCTACCGGATGGTCACGCCCGCCAAGGGCGATTACGCCAGCGTTCCTCTTAATCCTGAAGGCCGCAAGGTGGCCGATACCTGGGATCCTGCTAAGGACGAAGCCGCCGGCAACCAATGCAAGTCTTATGGCGCCGCAGCCATTATGCGCGTTCCTGGACGCGTTCGAATTTCCTGGGCGGACGACGAAACCATGAAGGTGGAAACCGACGCCGGTACTCAGACCCGTATGTTTTACTTCAAGGACCCCAAGAGCCCCGGCGGCGATTGGCAGGGTCAATCGCAGGCGTCCTGGGATATTATCGGCGGCGGCCGGGGCGGCCCCGTGCGCGGCGGTTCGTTGAAGGTGGTCACGACCAAATTGAAGGCCGGCTACCTGCGCAAGAATGGCGTGCCCTATAGCGACAAGACTGTCTTGACGGAATATTACGATCGTACGAATGAGCCGAATGGCGATAGCTGGCTGGTGGTCACGACTGTTGTCGATGACCCGATGTATCTCAACCAGCCCTTCATCACCAGCACTCACTTCAAAAAGCAGAACGATCAATCTGGCTGGAATCCTACCCCTTGTACCGCGCGGTAAGCGGATCGCAGGCCGGCGCGATTTCAAATCAGCAGGTTTTGGCAGTAAGTGCAGGCCGAATGCCGCCGGTGTGTCCCGCGGTAGTCCTGTGACCGCTGTATTTGTGGTGATGGTATTTAAGTGTTGTATTTAAGTTAAGTAAGGAGTGACTCACATGGATATGACGCATGTACACCTTCTTTTGAATCACGTCCCTACCATTGGTTTTGCCATTGCGCTGGCGATGTTCGTAATTGCGCTGTTGATGAAGAATAGCGAACTCAAGCGGGCCGCCTTGGTGCTGTTTGTCGGCGTCGGACTGTTCACCATTCCAACTTATGTGAGCGGCAATTCCGCGGCGGAAGTGATTTGCGCGGGAGGAACCAGAGCCCCCGCCTGCACCGATCCCGCAGTATCCAAAAGTCTAATTCAAACCCACGAAGGTGCGGCGCTCCTAGCCTTCACCGCGATTATCCTGACGGGGGCCTTCGCATGGCTTGGCCTGTGGCAGCTTCGCCGGACATCCCGCACGCAAAACTGGACGCTGGGAACAGTCCTGGTGCTGGGGTTGGTAGCTTTTGGCCTGGTGGCTCGAGCCGCCAACATCGGCGGAGAAATCCGCCACTCGGAAATCCGGACGCTCCAGCAAGCCACCATGCCCGATGGAAAGATAGGTCAGGTCGCCGTCGAAATCACCACGCCCGAAGGGCACTTTGCCCGCACTGTAGGTGCCTTTGTGCTAAGCCTCCCCTACGGCTGGCCCTCGCTTGAGACGCTCCACTTCATCGGCCTGTCGTTGCTGATCGGCGTGGTATTGCTGATCGATCTGCGTATGTTGGGCGTCATGAAAAATGTATCGTTTCCGGCACTGCACCGCCTGTTGCCTTGGGCCATTATAGGGTTCGGAATCAACCTGACGTCGGGAATGTTGTTCTTCGTCGCCTCGCCCGAACAATACGCGCATAATATCGCGTTCATCTGGAAGCTGATCCTGATGATGCTGGCGGGACTCAACGCCTTCTACTTTACGCTCTTCGACGAGGCGTGGGTATTGAAGCCCGGGGATGAAGCCCCGTTTTCGGCCAAAGCCATGGCCGTCTCAGCGATCGTGCTGTGGATTGGAGTTCTGTATTTTGGCAGCATGCTGCCATTCATAGGGGGTGCTTTCTAGGTGCCGTTAGGGTTAGAGGTCCTTCTGGTTGTGCTGGCCTTCACTGCCGCGGCCGCAGCCCTGGGTTATCTGATTGACAAAAGCGCGGAGAGCGAAGACCGCAAAGAGGGACACTAGATATGCATTTCCTAAGTACGCTCGAACAAATGCCCTTTAGCATCTGGGTGCGGGAGTCCAGCTCCATCTGGGCCTTCCCGACGTTCCTCGTGGTGCACACCATCGGTATGTCGATCGTCGCCGGGCTCAGCGCCATGATGAGCCTGGTGATTCTGGGCTTCTGGCCCAACGTGCCTATCCGGCCTTTGGAGCGGCTCTTCCCGATGATTTGGATTGGTTTCTGGATCAACGCGGTAACCGGCACAGTTTTGTTGATCGCGGATGCCACCACCAAACTTACCAACTGGGATTTCGGCGTCAAAATGGCCTTCGTTTTTGCTGGCGTCTGGCTGATCACGCGGACCCGCAAGCGGGTCTTCGGAAGTCCTCAACTCGATCACGGATCGCTGCCCGTTGGCTCCAAGGGTTTGGCCTGGGCCTCGCTCATTTGCTGGTTTGGAGCAATCACGGCCGGACGCTTACTGGCTTACCTCGGACCGGTTTCAGGTCTGAGCGGCGTTACCAATAAGTAGTGCGGCAATGCTCTCCGGGCGACCCGGTTAGCGCGCTGGTTCGTTCCATCTGCGCTACGCGGCGCAACTCCGTGGCTGCGAAGAGCGTCGATTCGGTCGTTGACGTCGCTCAAGCGACAATTGTCGATCGAAATCCCCATCAGTACTGGGTAACAGAATCCGGGAATTCGCTACTTTGCAGCGGCCATCGCCGCCAGCTTGGTACGGTACTCGGGGTACATCGTTTCCGAGCCTCCGCGGGCGGCCTCTTCGGGCAGGTTGTGCTTGTCGGCAAACTCCGCCAGGAAAGTATTGGTGCCCGGTAGATGATGCGGCACCGTGCCGAGCGGACGATCCACTTCGATCACCGACTCGCATGGATAAGGTGCGATGTTCTGCTGCAGATTCAAGTTGAAATCGGTGGTGCGCACAAAGGGTTCGGTGAGGTATACCGGATCGTTCACCACCACCATCCAGGTGAGATGATCGCCGTGGCGAATGATGTGTTCGGTCACCGTCGAGCGGTCGCTCCGCGGCACCCCGTTGCGGCGAATCCAGCCGGCCTTCAGATGAGTGGTAGTGATGGTGAGCATATCGCCTTCCCACTTGCCGGTAGAGAAGCCTTGCCAGGTATGCGCGGCATATTCGGGCGGATGCGGACGGCCGTCCATCCAGATAGTGCGCTCGGGTGCTTGCCAAGAGATGTGGGTGTGCCATGCAATGGTCTGCTGCGAAGCGGTATCGACATCCTTCCACCACCGGGTATTGGCGGGCCCCCGCATCCCATAATCGGAGGGGTGCGGCTTGCACTGATGTTCCGGCAGCGTGAGTAGGGAAGCGTCCCAACTATCGGCGCGCAGCCGAGCTGCGGCGTTCAGCGGGATGCCCAAATAGTCGCCGATTTCAGGGCCCGGACCGCGTTCCGGCTGGTCTTCATGAAATACCGGGGCCCACTCTCCGGCCAGATCGATGGCTTGAGCGAAGGCGGGGCCGCTCGCCATGCCGGCGAACAGAAGCGCAGACAGAATAGTCCTGGTGAATTGCATTGTATGGTTCCTTCTATTTTCAGCTACGGCTTGGGCGGGTGGCTCAAGCTGTTAAAGGCAGCGGTGACGAACCGGTCGATGACGGCTTCGTTTGCGGCATACAGCGGATCGTAATCCCGCGTCAGCTTGGCAGCTTTGACCTGGTCGAGCGTCATCCCTTTCTTGATTGCGTCCTGAAAACGATCGCGGAGGATGGTGGCCATATCGCGGTATTCGACCACATCGGCTTCATCGCACAGATGGCCGTGGCCCGGAATGACGTAAGTTCCGCCCTCCTGCTTATCCGCCGGGACAGTGATTTCGATGATGCGGTTCAGCGCGGCCACCAGGCCGTTGAGGCTGCCGCCACGATTGACATCCACGTTGGGAAAACCGCCGGGAGTGAAGATGTCGCCGGTCGAAATCACATCCGAGCGGCGGAAGAAAACCATGGTGTCGCCGTCGGTATGCGCGTTATGCGGATGAATCAGCTGGACCGCTTCGCCGTTGAAAAAGACGTCCTTGCTGTCGCCGAAATAAGTATCGGTCGGGAACGCCCCGAAGGGAATCGCGGGCTGGCCTGCCGCCGGCGGAGCGCTCATGCGGTTCAGCACATTTTCATGCGCCAGGATTGCCGCCGGCGAATTCGCCGCCACCTGACCCGCGAAGTTGCCGCCTACGATAATCCCGCCGGCCTTCGAGAGCGCTTCATTGCCACCGGTATGGTCGCCATGAACGTGGGTGTTGATGATGTAGCGGATAGGCTTGTCGGAGAGCTTGTGAATCTCGGCGAGCATCTTGTCGGCCATGGGCGCAAACTGCGTGTCGACCACGAGAACGCCGTCCTTGCCCACTTGAATGGTGCTGTTGCCGCCGGCACCGACCATCATATAAACATTGCCCTGTACCGGCAGCACGTGCTCTTCTACCTTCGAAAAGTCCTGCTGCTGCTGAGCATAGAGATAGCCGCCGGCAGCAAGCAGAACCGGAGCGGCGATGAGCACAGAGGTCCCTAGTGCCCGGGGAAATTGAATCGATTTCATGGGGTTGTTCTAATTCTTTCTTTGGTGCCGGTTATTTTTTTGCGGCAGTGCTTTCTTTTTTCATCTCAGCCGCGATCTTGAGGCGGTATTCCGGATACATGGTCTCGGCGCCGCCGCGGGCGGCTTCATACGGCAGCTTGTATTTGGTGGAGAACTCGGTCAAAAACGTATTGGTGCCCGGCAGATGGTGCGGCACCACTCCCAGCGGGCGTTCCACTTCGACCACAGACTCGCAAGGATAGGGAGCAATCACCTGCTGCGGATCGAGCACAAAGTCGGTGGTCCTCACAAACGGCTCGGTGAGATACACCGGATCGTTGACAACCACCATCCAGGTAAGATAATCGCCATTGCGGATCATGTGCTCGGTAACGGTGGCTTTTTCGCTGCGCGGGATGCCGTTGCGGCGGATCCAGCCGTTCTTCAGATGGTCGGTGGTAATAGTCAACATATTGCCTTCCATCTTGCCGGTGGAAAAACCCTGCCAGGTGTGCGCGGCGTAGTCCGGCGGATGCGGACGGCCATCCATCCAGATGGTGCGCTCGGGGGCCTGCCAGGAAATATGGGTGTGCCAGGCAATGGTCTGCTGGGTGGCCGTGTCCACTTCTTTCCAGATGCGGGTGTTGGCCGGACCGCGCATGCCGTAATCGGACGGATGCGGCTTGCACTGATGTTCCGGGAGCGTGAGCAGCGAAGCGTCCCAACTGTCGGCGCGCAGGCGCGCTGCCGCAGTGAGCGGAATCCCCAGGTAATCGCCGATATCGGGTCCCGGAATGCGTTCCGGTTGGTCTTCGTGGAAGCGTGGGGCCCACTCGCCCGCCAAGTCAATCTGAGCGGACAAGGGCACGCAGGCGAACCCTGCCAATATCATTAAAGAACCGGCAATTCCGATCCGGCTTGCTCGTTTCATACTTCCTCCTGGAAGACAGGAATTCACGACGCGGCTACCTGCGATACAACTTATGACATCATAAAAAACGGATAGGTGTCAACCGCCGTTCGGGAGGTGCGCATACCGCAACCAGCGACGCCTCTTTAGTATACAAGGCTCAAAACTTACTTTTGTGGGGCCTATTCTGCATGGCGGTTGACTGCCTTGGCATATGCTGTATCCTCAGGAGAGCGCGCCTGGGCAGAGCCGTGTCCGCGTGCTCTCGAGGGAGAGAATTTTTCATCCATGTCTCAAAAAACTATAACTGGCAAGCGTGGTCTGACACGACGCGACTTCGGGGCGGCCGCAGCCACCACTGTCGCCGGCGGTCTGGCGCTAAACTCGCTGCTTTCGAAAACCGCAGGGGCGGCGGAAGCGGGTTCGGCGGCGGCCGCAAAAGTTCCGCTGGATCTCGCGGAATGGAGTTACTTCTGGGTGGGTGTCGACCGCGCTGATCTGGCCAGCGGCACCGTCGTCAGCGGGAAACAGATGTATGTCGAGTCGTGGATTCCCTCCCAAGTGAAACATCCGTACCCGATCGTGCTGGTACACGGCGGCGGCGGCCAGGGGCTCGATTGGATGGGTACACCCGATGGACGCCCGGGTTGGGCCACTTACCTGGCACAGGAAGGCTATCGCGTATACGTCGTCGATCGTCCGGGCCATGGGCACTCGCCGCTTCATCCCCTTACGCATGGCGGGTTCCCGCCCACGACTTCGGCGCTCGAAGGCATTTCCGGACAGTTCACTCCGCCGAACGCGGCGAAGCCCGCCAATAATGAATTCCGCAAGCTGCACAACCAGTGGCCCGGTACCGGCGAAGTAGGATCGAAGGATCTGGATCAGTTAGTGGCCTCGCAAGGCGGTTCTTACGTGGTGCTGCCAGCTCCCTTCGTATCGGCTCCCGCCGGCGCGGCGGTTCGGGCCGCTCCCGGGATCGCACCTGCGGGTTTCAATGTGGCGGCGACTGCCATCGCGCATGAGGCCTGGCGCGAGCGCGGGGCGATGCTGCTCGATAAGATCGGACCCGCCATCATCATGACGCATTCCGCCGGCGGACCGTTCGGCTGGCTGGTGGCGGAGATCCGGCCGAATCTGGTGAAAGGCATCATAGCCGTCGAGGGCGGCGGCCAACCGTTCGCCGGCGCCAACGTCTGGGGCATGTCGACGATTCCGGTGGCTTACGATCCGCCGGTTAAGGACCACACCGAAATCAAGACGGTGGAAGTGGCCGCGCCCGAAAACGGCGTCGGCCCCTACAAGCTGCAAGCCGAACCGGCGCGCAAACTCAAAAACTTGCGGGGCATTCCAATTGTCATCGTGACTGCCGAAGCCTCGTTTGCATCTCCCGGGAATCCGGGTGGCGTGGCCTATTTCAAACAAGCCGGCTGTCAAGCCGAGGAACTGCGCCTGACCCGGTTGGGAATTCACGGCAACGGCCACATGATGATGGTCGAGAAAAATAACCGGCAAGTGCTGCAGCCGATACTTGACTGGATGAGCAGGACCGTCGAGAAGAACGCACCGGTCACGCAGCCGGGCGCGGCGGAAACTGCCATCAAGATCGCCGATTCCGGTTTCTTCTGGACCGGCCTCGAGCACAAAAAGATGCCTTACGGCACGATTTTGCGTGGCCAGATGTTCGTCGAGTATTTCATCCCGCAGCAGGTTCGTTCGCGCTATCCCATCGTGCTGGTGCATGGCGGCGGCGGTTCCATGCTGCACTACATGGGCGTCAATGGGATGGCCGGATGGGCGCACTATTACATCCAAGCCGGCTATCCGGTGTATCTGGTCGATCGCCCCGGCCACGGCCGCGCGCCGTATCATCCGGATGCGCTGGGACCGATCAGCGCCTGCCCTACCTACGCCCAGATCACCGTCGACACGCTGCGTGCCGCCCAGCAGCCAAACAAGCAATGGATCGGCACCGGCGATATCGGCGATCCGGCGCTCGATCAGATCCTGGCGGGGCAGAACGCCGCGCCGCGCGACAACGTGATGGCGCACGGCCTGTGGGCCAGCCGCGGAGCCGAGCTGCTAGATAAAATCGGGCCGGCCATAATTCAAGTGCACTCGGCCGGCGGACCTTTTGGATATCTGGTCGCCAACGAACGGCCGAAACTTGTAAAGGCCATCGTGAACGTTGAAGGCGGCGGCGCGGCCTTCCAGGGCCAGAATGCGTGGGGACTCGTGGACGTGCCCGCGGTGTACGATCCGCCGATAGCCGACCCCAAGGAACTCGCCACCAAGGACGTGACCGGGGCCAACGGCCAGACCTACAAATTACAAGCCGACGGCAATGTGCGCAAGCTCAAAAACCTGCAAGGGATTCCGATTGTATATGTGACCGCGGAGCGTTCCGGCCGCAACGGCGAGGCCCACGTGGCGTTCTTGAAGCAAGCCGGCTGCGACGCCGAAGACCTGCCTCTTAAAAGCAGGGGTATTCTGGGCAACGGCCACTTCATGATGCTGGAGGCCAATCGTAAACAGGTTTTCGACGTACTCGACGGCTGGATCAAGCAGAAGGTGAAAGCGTAAGCGAAATGGCACAAGACAGCCAAACTAAACCGCTGGATTTAGCCGAGTGGAGCTACTTCTGGCTGGGTGTGGAGCGCGCCGAACTGGCTCGCGGCACGGTGGTCTCAGGGCGGCAAATGTATGTCGAATATTGGGTCCCGGCGGCGGTGCGCCATCCCTTTCCCATCGTGATGATCCACGGCGGCGGAGGGCAGGGCACCGATTGGATGGGCGCTCCCGACGGGCGCCGCGGGTGGGCCACTTATTTCCTCGAAGAGGGATTCCGCGTGTATGTTGTCGACCGGCCCGGGCATGGGCGGTCACCGTTTCATCCCGATCTCGATGGCCCCTTTCCGCGGGGCGCGGCGACCTACGAGGGTGTGGCGCGCCAGTTCACCGCGCCCGAGAAAGCCGCCAAGCCCTATGGGCCGCAGGCGGCTAAGCACACGCAGTGGCCCGGCACCGGAGTGCTGGGCGATCCCACCGTAGATCAGGTGATACCGGGGCAGGGCGGATCGTTCCTGAGCGATCTTGAAGCCACTCACAATGTTTGGCGGAAAAGACTCGAAGAGTTATTCGATAAGATCGGCCCCGCGATGATCATGACACATTCGATGGGCGGCCCCAATGCCTGGATCGCGGGCGATGCGCGGCCCGGCCTGGTAAAGGCCATGATTGGCATCGAACCCGCGGGACCGCCCTTCGGCAATCTCAAATACGGCGTGACGGCCTGCAAGATGACCTTCGATCCGCCCGTGAACGATGCGTCGGATTTGAAGACCGTGAAGATGATGCCTGGCGCACCGGGCCAGGATGCCTATTTCATCCAAGCCGAGCCTGCGCGGAAATTGAAGAATCTGCTGAATATTCCGGCGCTGCTGGTCACCTCCGAAGCTTCCTATCATGTTCCATACGATCCCGGCACGGTGGCATTTCTGCGGCAGGCCGGTGTCAGCCTCGACAACATCAAGCTTTGGGAAATCGGCATCAAGGGCAATGCGCACTTCATGATGATGGAGAAGAACAACCGCGAAGTGTTGCAGCCGGTGCTCGATTGGATTGCCGCCAAGGTCGAGAAGAACGTGGCTCGCGTAGCCGCGGCGCAGCCGGGCGAAACCGCGATGAACCTGGCCGACACCGGCATCTTCTGGGTGGGCGCGGAAAAGAAAACCATGCCCTACGGGACCATCGTTGCCGGGCAGATGTTCGTGCAGTATTTACTCCCGCGCCAGGTACGGCATCCCTACCCCATCGTTCTAGTGCATGGCGGCGGCGCGCAGATGCTCCACTTTATGGGGCAGGGCGGCGGCGAAGCCGGGTGGGCCCACTATTTTGCGCAGGCAGGCTATCGCGTATATCTGCTTGACCGCCCGGGCCATGGGCGGGCGCCGTATCATCCCGACGCGCTGGGGCCCATCGGCCCGGTGCCGACTTATGAATCGATCGCCGCGGATTTGAAGCGCAGCGCCAGCGGTCCGCACAAGCGCTGGCAAGGCTCCGGCGATATCGGCAACGACCCGCGCATGGATCAACTGTTCGCGCAGCAGAACGCCGCGCCGCGCGACAACGCCGCTACCCAAAAGATGTGGGCCACCGGCGGCGCGCAGTTGCTCGATAAGATCGGACCCGCGGTTTTTCTGGTGCACTCGGCGGCCGGGCCCTTCGGATATCTGGTAGCCAATCTGCGCCCGCAAATGGTGAAGGGAATCGTCGCAGTCGAGGGCGGGCTTCCCGCCGACGATCAGTTGCAGCTCGAAAATTATCGCGGCTTCCCGATTGCAGTGGTGACCGCCGAGAATTCCGGGCGCACCGGCGGCCCTGCGGCGGTGGCGCGGCTCAAAAGCGGCGGATGCGATGCGGAAGACGTGCAACTAAGAGATCAGGGCATCCTTGGCAACGGCCACTTCATGATGCTCGAAAACAATCGCAAACAGGTCTTCGATGTGATTCAGGCGTGGCTCGATCGCAAGGTGAAGGCCTAGCGCGCCTCCCGCCTTAGTCCACTAAGGCCAGCACGCTAAGTAAGTTTATTCCTGTTACCTCCTGTGTCGACGCCGATGAGCACATGTCCAGGAGGATAAAATGCGACGAGAATCTGCTGCCCGCCGGGAGCGTGGCTTCGTGCTGGTCACCATGGCGGTATCAGCCATCGCACTCATTGGGATACTCGGTCTGTCGGTCGACGTCGGCAGGATGTTCATCGCCAAGAACGAAACGCAAAACTATTGCGATTCGGCGGCGCTGGCGGCGGCGCTGGCGCTCGACGGAACCACTACCGGCATTACCAGCGCGCAAAACGCAGTAGCCAATTCGGCCAACGCCTGGAACATGAATACCACTGCGGTCAAGAACCCCACAGTCACCTTTGCCACATCGCTGGCGGGCCCCTTCGTCGCCAGCCCGAGTCCTGCCGACGGTTACAACGTTGCGCGAGTCAGTGCCACGGTGCCGCTGCAGTTGTACTTTATACCCGTTGTGGTCGCGCAAACCACCACCAACGTGGCCTCCTCCGCCACCGCGGCGCAGGTTGCGCTCACTTCGATTCCGCGGGGCTTGGCGCCTTACACCGCAGTCAGCACCGATACCACCGGACCGAATTTCGGGTTAGTGGTGGGCGGTTCGTATTCGATTCACTGGCCGCAATTCAACATCCATCGCCAAAACTGCCCGTTGCTCCCCGACGCCTGTTTCAATGCGCCGCCGTGCGACAACGACACTGCGACTTCGAAGACCGCGGTGGTTAACAACTGGGGAGACAGCAACAGCGGCTTCTGGGGAAGCAACTCGAACAGCGTCATTACTCAGGAAGTTCTGGACCTGATCCAAATTCAACAACTGGCCGTGGGCGCCAATATCGATCCCATCCTCACCAATGGCACCAAGCAGAGCGAGGCTAAAATTCTGGATCAACGCGTAAGCCAGGACGTCAACACTACCGGCGATATCACCGTCAGCGATTATCTGGCGGGAGCCCATAACGGACAGCGCCTGCTGGCGGTGCCGGTGGTGGATCCAACCGACCCGAGCACTACCACCGTGATCGGCTACGGAGTCTTCCTGCTCCAAGCCAATGGTCCGGGAACGAGCACCTACTACCAGTCCAAAACCAACGGCAGCGAGCCCTACTGCGCCATATACGCTGGTACTTTAAACATCGGCAGCACGGGTCCGGGCACGGGAGGCACCACGGGCGGGTCCCGGGTGAAACTAGTCCAATGAAGCGACGTCTGGGCAATCGCGCCGGCAACGCCATGATCGAGTTCGCCCTGGGATCGGGCATCCTGGTGATGGCCTTCGTCGGCACGTTCCAGTTCGGCTACACCTTTCTGCAATACAACAACCTTGAAAACGCCGTCGCCCGCGGTGCGCGGTATGCATCGCTCTATCCCTACGATTCGACGACGACCACGCCGTCCGCACTCTTTATCGGGAACGTGA